>OCPV01001202.1_pt1 | contig 14974 bp, 7 predicted proteins | sample 1538511 | NCBI WGS metagenome assembly OCPV01 (sample SAMN04571704, study PRJEB22368) | human gut metagenome | biome: human gut; material: stool | host: Homo sapiens | place: Luxembourg | collected 2012-08-30 | reverse complement strand
GTGAAAGACTCGATGCTGCTCTACGACGGCGGCATCTACGACAACTTCCCGTGGAAACCCCTCGACGAAGATTTCCGGCCCGATCTGATCGTCGGCTCGATCTGCACCGAGGGCAACACCCCGCCCAGCGAGGAGAGCAACATCATGGACCAGGCTTTCATGCTGGCCATGCACGATACCGACTACACGCTGCCCGAGGAGCGCAGCGTCACGATCCGCCGCGCCGTGGGGGTCAACATGCTCGATTTCGACCAGGCCGAGGCGATTATGAACGCAGGTTATGAGGACGCCGTGGCAGCCATGCCGCAGCTGTTGGAGAAAGTCGCCGAACGCCGCGACTCGGCCTACTACGCCGGGCGTCGCGAGGCGTTCCGCGCCAAGTGTCCGCCGCTGGTCTTCGACGACTACAAACTCGAAGGGCTGAAGCGCGCCCAGCGGGAGTATATCCGCGATTTCGTGCAGGTGGACCGCCGCACGCCGGGCATTCAGCGGCCGATGGGCTTCGAGGAGCTGAAAGACAATCTCTTCGAGGTGCTTGCCGGCGGCGATTTCACGATGGACTTCCCCACCGTGCGCTACGACTCCGTCCGGGAACGTTATTCGTTCGAGGCCAAGTTCGGCACGCGGCCCAATTTCAAGATCATCCTCGGGGGAAACATCTCCTCGACGGCCTTCAACCAGGCCTATATCGGCATCAATTACAAGAACATCGGCCGCGTCGCGCAGCAGTTGGGCGCAGACCTCTACCTGGGGCCGATCTACACCTGGGGAGCGATCGGGGGCCGGACGGATTTCTACGCGTGGAAGCCGATATTCCTCGACTATTCCTACAATTTCGCGGTCCGGAATTTCCGCCACGGCTATTTCGGTAACGTCACCAAGGTCCGCAACGCCCAGCAGGTCAAGAACAGCGAGAGCTTCTTTTCGACGGGCGTGGGGATGCCGCTGACCCACCGCAGCCTCCTGACGCTGCGCGCCAACGCCGGACACATCAACTACCGCTACGATTCGGACGTGCTGTTCGCCGACGACACCGACCATTCGCGCTTCTCGTTCTTCGGCCTGCGGGCCGGGGTCGCCCGCAATACGCTCGACAAGTTCCTCTATCCCCGCCGCGGTTCCGAACTGCATCTCTCGGCCATCTATGTCGCCGGACGCGACAAATACCAGCCTTACGATGCGAAAGACTTCATTTCGCGCGAAACCCGACAGTGGATCGGAGGGCGTTTTTCGTGGGACAAGTTCTTCGATGTGCCGGGCGTCAGCTGGTTCTCGTTCGGTTTGAACGTCGATGCCGTGTGGACCAACCACCCGCGGTTCCGGACCGAATCCGCGACCCTGATGTCGATGCCCGACTATGCGCCCGTGCCGCATGCCCGGATGATCTACATGCCCGATTTCCGGGGCAAACGCTTTGCGGCGTGGGGCCTGATGCCGACCTTCGACCTGCTGCCCAACTGCTTCTTCCGGACGGGGTTCTACACCATGTTCCGTGAAAAACGGGACTTCAACCCCCTGAAGAATCCCGACGAGCGCTGGCATTATATCGCCGAGGCGTCGCTGGTCTACCACACGCCGATCGGTCCCGTGAGCCTCGCGCTGACGAAATACGACCTGAAAAACTGGCGCAACATGTACCTGACCTTCAATTTCGGGTATGCGATTTTCGCCCCGAAAGGGACGTTCTATTGATCGCGAGGCCGGTTTCGCCCTCCTGTAAAAACGATGCCCGGATGCACATGCTGCATCCGGGCGTCGTTCATTCAGCGATCAGGGCCGGCGAGTATCCGGGGTCGATCTCCATCCGGCAGCCGCCCTCGACGGGGCGGAAACGCACGTCGGTGATATACATTTCCCGCGGATGGATCGCGCCTTTGCTTTTGTGGGCATGGAAAACGATCTTCAGGTTGCCCGCCTTGTCCCGGAACAGGGCGCTGTGCCCGACGCCGACCAGTTCGCCGGGATTCTGCAACAGCGGATTGCGGTCGTATTTGGTCCAGGGGCCCAGCGGCGAGTCGGCCGTGGCGCAGCCGATGCCGTAGAAGGGACTTTCGTAGCTGTTGGCCGAATAGGTCATGTAGTAAGTGCCGTTCCGCCGGATCACGAAGCAGCCTTCGTTGACGCGGGGCCAGACCTTTTCCCACTCCTGCGAAACATGGATGCAGGGGCGCATCGTCTCTTTTTTCAGCGTCGTGCAGTCGTCTTCCAGCTCGACGACCCAGATATTCAGCCCGTCGTTGAACCGGTCGAAATACATGTACGCCCGGCCGTCGTCGTCGATGAACAGCGTGTTGTCGATGCACTTTTCATCGGCGATCATCGGTTGCCGCTTCTCCTGTACGAAAGGACCCAGCGGCGAGTCGGAGGTGGCGACGCAGATGTGCTCTTCGGCCGTGAAATACATGTAGAATTTGTCATTCAGCCGGTAGACCTCGGGCGCCCAGAACCATTTTTCGCCCCAGACATCCGTGCGGTGCAGGGCCAGTCCGTCGCGGGCGTTGCCTTTGGCCCTCTCCCACGTGGAGAGGTCGCGGGATGTCCACACCTCGATGCCGCTTCCGGCGCCTGTGCCATAGGCGTAATACACCCCGTCGTAAAGCAGGATGAAAGGATCGGCCAGGGGCACTTTCCGGAGGTTTTGCGCCGCACAGCAGGCGATGGCGAACAACGTCGCGATTAATGGAAGCAATCGTTTCATAGGTCGTAAGATTTAAGGTTGGGACCGGGGATGAGGGCCGCGGACGAACGGGCTTCGGAGTCTCCGGACCCTGCAAAGATAGGTGTCCGGCCCGGCGCAAAATGGAAAAATATTTCCATAATGTATAACTCTTTGATCAATTGCGGCCCATCGGGTGACGGCATGGCTGAAAATCGGATAAAACGAATAATTTTGTCGGAGTACGCGCCAAATGGCATTTTACGACGGATTCAAACCATTCAAATAACCTGTATGAAAAAACTGCTCATCTTCTTCCTGCCGGCGATCCTGCTCGGATGCGACTCGCCTGCATATCGTAATCCGCTCGACGTTGCGTTCGGCGACCCGTTCATCCTCCACGCCGCTGACGGAAAATTCTATATGTACGGAACGAGCGGCGACATCCGGGGTTTTCGCGTCTGCGTCTCGGACGACCTCGTTACCTGGCAGAAGGGCGATGTCGTCTACGACGGCAATGCCTCGGCATGGGGAACCGACTGCTTCTGGGCGCCCGAAGTGTATGAACGCGACGGCCGCTATTACCTGTTTTTCAGTGCCAACTGGCGGCATAACCCGAACGGCGACCTCGAAACGTTCCGCATCGGGGTGGCGGTTGCCGATTCGCCGTCGGGTCCCTTTTCCGACCTGTATGACCGTCCGGTGTTCGATCCCGGCTATCCGGTGATCGACGCCAACGTATTGTGGGACGATGACGGCCGGGTGTATCTCTATTATTCGCGCTGCTGTTACAAGCATCCCGTCGAAAGCGAGCTTTCGGCGTGGGCGCGCGACAAGGGGCTTTTCGACGAGATCGAGGAGAGCTGGGTGTACGGTGTGGAGATGAAGCTCGATTTCAGCGGCGTCATCGGCGAGCCGGTCGCTCTGCTGACGCCCCCGCAGTCTGCCTCCGACCCGCAAACCGGGTGGGAGAGCCGTTCGGTCACCGCCGGAGAGGTCAACCGGCGCTGGACCGAGGGGTCGTACGCCTTCAAGGAAAACGGGACCTATTACATGATGTATTCCGCCAACTTCTACGGCGGGCAGCATTATGCGGTGGGCTATGCTACGGCCGGTTCGCCGCTGGGTCCCTTCGTGAAATCGTCGGACAATCCGGTCCTCGAGAAGAATGCGGACAAGGGCGGCGAGGTCACGGGAACGGGGCACAATATGGTGTTGAAGCTTCCCGGCGGCGGGATGTACTGCGTCTACCACGGCCGGACGGCCCCGACGGGCGATGTGCGCATGGTCTTCATCGACCCGATGGAGGTGACCGAAGACGGTCGTCTGAAGGTCTTCGGCCCGACCACCTCGCCCCAGCCCGTACCCGTGTGGACAAAGGGCCTGTGAGGGGGCGGCTTTCCTGCGAATCGGCGGGGCGTCCCGTTCTCTGGGTGACTGCGGCCTGATACGGACAGAGCTGTAACTTTTCAGGTTACAGCTCTGTCCTTTAATGGGAGCGGGGATCAGTCCGTCAGCGTCAGTTTCACCTTTTTGTCCTTTACGAGGATGAAGTAGTCGCCCGGTTCGAGGAACCGGTTGCCGTCGCCGTCCGTGAAACTCAAATCCTTTTCGGGGTCGATCTCGAACCGGAACGTGCGGGTCTCGCCGCGGCGGATCGGCTGTTTCTCGAAGTGTTTCAACTCCCTGACGGGGCGTGAGATGCGGCACACGGGGTCCGATATGAACCAGTGAACCGTCTCGGCGCCGTCCATGCCGCCCGTGTTGGTCACGGAGACCTCGACCGTCACCTTTTCCCCGCGGCGCAGCGTGGTTGCCGACGGGCGCAGGTCGCCGTATTCGAACGTCGTATAGCTCAGGCCGTGTCCGAATTCATAGAGCGGCGTGCTGGGGATGTCCTGATATTTGCCCTGATGGGTGCGGCCGCTCTGGCGGCGGTTGTAGTAGATCGGAATCTGGCCCGTTGAGCGGGGGAACGTCATGGCGAGGCGTCCCGAGGGGTTGATCCTCCCCGACAGAATTCCCGCCAGGGGGTTTCCGCCCCGGATGCCGGGCTGCCACATCTGCACCATGGCCCCGCAGAGGGGTTCGAGGCGGCACAGCTCCAGCGGCCGGCCGCTGGACAGAACCAAGACCAGCGGTTTTCCGGTCTGGGCCAGTTCGGCGGCCAGCTGCTCCTGGATTTCGGGAAGCGCGATCGTCGAGCGCGAGGCGTTCTCGCCGCTCCACTGCTTTTTCTCCCCGAGGCAGAGGACCACCACGTCGGCAGCCGCGGCCGCGGCGACAGCCTCACGGAATCCGGAGCGGTCCTCGCCGTCGAAGTCGCAGCCCCGGGCGTAGAGCAGTTCGGCGCGGCCCCGGTATTCGTTTTCCAGCCCGGCGAAGAGGCTCACCGCGTCCTCTTCGCGGCCGTGTGCCGACCACGCGCCGAGCAGGTGCAGCCGGTTCTGCGCCATCGGGCCGATGACCGCGATGCGGCGGGCGGCTTTCAGCGGCAGCGTGTTGTTCTCGTTTTTCAGCAGCACCATCGACTCCTCGGCGAGCCGCTCGGCGACGGCGAGGCTCGCGGGAAGCAGGAACCGGTCCGTCTCCTCCGACTCCGGGGTGTAGGGGCGTTCGAACAGCCCGAGCCGGAATTTCAGCCGCAGAACGCGCCGCACGGCCTCGTCGAGTTTCTCCTGCGAGACCTTGCCTTCGCGGACCAGGGCGGCCAGATGGGCGTCGTAACAGCGGTTCATCATGTCCATTTCGACACCCGCGTTGAAGGCCTTTTCGGCGGCCTCCTTCCGGTCGGCGGCCACGCCCTGCGAGCGCAGCTGCTCGATGGCGGCCCAGTCCGAGACGACGAATCCGTCGTGCGCCCAGCGCTCCTTGAGCACCTCGGTCAGGATGTAGGGATTGGCCGTGCCGGGCGTTCCGCTGATGTCGTTGAAGCAGCTCATCACCGTAGCGGCTCCGGCCTCGATGCCCGCCTGGTAGGGCGGCATGTAGGTGTCCCAGAGCGTCTGACGCGAGATTTCGGTGTAGACGTAGTCGCGGCCGGCCTCCGAGGCGCCGTAGCCGACGAAATGCTTGAGGCAGGCGGCCACGCGGCGGGAGTCGGCGAGGTTGTCGCCCTGGTAGCCTTCGACCGCCGCCACTCCGTAGACGGCGTTGGCGTAGGGGTCCTCGCCGTAGCCCTCCGAGACGCGGCCCCAGCGGCCGTCGCGCGCCACGTCGATCATCGGCGAGAAGGTCCACTCGACGCCCGACATCCGCGCCTCCTGTGCGGCCACTTCGGCGGCCTGCTTCACCAGTGCGGGATTCCACGAGCAGGCCTGGGCCAGCGAAATGGGGTAAGTGGTGCGGAAGCCGTGGATCACGTCGTAGCCGAACAGCACGGGGATTCCGAGCCGCGACTGCTCGATGGCTTTTTTCTGAAGCCGGTTGCGCAGTCCGGGCGAGGTGTCGAAGTAGATGAGCGAGCCGATCTCGGCGGGAATCTTGTCCACCGGATCGGCCACGTTGTTGGCGTTGTCGTTGCGGCCGAGCGTGTACTGGTTCTTCCGATCTACCTTCTCTTCGAGGGTCATCCGCGACAGCAGGTCGCTGACGCGCTCTTCGACGGGGCGTCCGGCGTCCTTGTAGGCGGGCTTTCCGCTCCCGTTCCGGGCCTGCGCCCCGAGGGCGGCGGCCAGCAGCAGAGCGATAACGGTTATTTTTTTCATAGGTTGTGCTTGTTATTTGAACACGGGTTTGTCCGAGAGGCGCATCGTTGCGCCGGGGTCGTTGTTTTTGAGGTCGAAAACCACGATGCGGTTCCCCTTTTCGGCGAGGATTTCGGCCGGAATGAGGATCGACTGCTGTTTCTCCTCGTCCCAGAACGAGCCGAGGTAGTGGCCGTTGATCCACACCTCGCCCATGCCCCATCCCGACACGTCGAGGTAAACGGCTCCTTCGTGCGCCGCACGGTCGAACTGCCCGCGCCGGAAACAGGGCGTGTTGCACGGGCCGAGGGCTTCGAACTCGAGGGTTTCGGGATCGGTGTCGCGCACTTCGAGCGGGGTGATCGTCCAGCCGGCGATCGTTTCGCCGCCGAGGCGGGCTTCGCCGAAGAGTCCTTTCGAGTTGTCGAGAATCTCCGGGCCGTAGGTGATGCGGCCGATGTTTTCGACATAGAGCTGCAATGTGTGCCGGCCGGGTTCGGCCTTCAGAGTCAGCGTTTTGCGGTTGTCGGTCAGGGCTCCCTGAAACACGCCGTCGAGGTAAACCGCGGCATAGTCCCGCACGTTCTCCAGTTCGAGCGCGGCCTCCCCTGCGGGAACGGTGATTGCGGCCTGGTAGAGGACGTATCCGAATTCCACCCCCACATCGCCCATAGGAAGCAGTTCGTCGGACTCGCAGACCTCGCCGTAAATCTGCGTCAGAGGGGCGTATTCGGTCATTTTCAGCTCCTGCGCCCCTGCCCGGAACAGGCCGGGCAGCAGGCAGCAGAGCAGTAGACAGATCTTGTTCATAATCGTGCGGTTTTAGCGCATGAAGGAGGTGATGAACGACTCGTCGAGTGTGACCTCGGGAGCGAACCGGTCGCTGCGGACGTAGCGGTCGATGCTTTCGAGCAGCTGGCGCGTGGCGGGGCGCTGGTCCATCTTCTTTTTCGTGTCGACCGCCAGAACGAGCAGTTTGCCGCCGCCGACGCGGGCTTCGAAGCCGATGCCGAGTTTTTCGTTGTTGTCGAAGCTGTCGATCACCTGGATGAAGGGCCGCAGCTGGCGCGGGGTCTGCTGCATCTCGATCACCTTGGCGTTCTCCAGAATGTCCCACCACTGCCAGTCGGTGTGGTACGAGGTCGGGAAGTCGGCGAACACGGGTTCCTCGGCGTGAATCAGACAGCCGATGGTCATCGGCGCCCAGGCGAACATGATCGGGTTCCAGAAATGGTTGTGGAAGGTCGATTTGCGCCCCTTGACCTTGTTCGGCGCGGGGGTCAGGACGACCTTCTTCCCCGCGGCGAGGTGCTGTTTGGCCTGCTCGCCGAACTCCGTCGTGTAGAGCACCTCCGTATCCGACTGCATCAGCTGTGCGTTGCGCGGATAGACCCAGATGTCCCAGCTGTTGCTTGTCTTTTCACCGACGTTCAGGTGCACGGTCAGCTTCTGCGGGCCTCGCACCTTGCCGAGCGGAGCGGAGAACTCCCCGACGGGGAACACGCCGTCGGTGCCTACGGTCTGCGATTTCAGACTGCCCTTGGCGATGGCTTTCCCGCTGCCGTCGGTGATCGACCAGCGGATTTTCGCATTTTTGAGCGCCGCCGCGCCGAAGTTGTAGACCTCGGCCTTTGCCGTGAAGGTTTCGTCTTCGAACCAGGCGCTTTTCGGGTAGCGGAGCAGCGCCACGGTCGGCGCGCAGAAGGCCCGCCAATCCTCGGGCGTCACCAGGCCCTTGGAGTCCCAGAACGGATCGAGCACACCCACCGGGGCGTAACCCTGGCCCGGGAAGTCGTTGAGCGACAGGAGCTGAAATCCGGCCGATTTGGACGAGCGGAGCAGCGCCTCGATCACGGCCTTGTACTCCACGACGGTCAGCGCGCCCGAAGCCCGGAAGAAGTCGTGGGCCTGATCGCCCATGCCGTTGGCGGTGAGCATCTCGCGCCACAGTTCGAAGTTTCGGGCCTCGACCGGTCCCGTGTATTTCCCGATCTCGCGGAAGTCGGGATAGACGCACCGCTGGCCCGACTCGTGGGAAATTACCGGAACGTCCACGTCCGACTCCTTGCTGCGGTCCCAGTCGGTCGAGGGCCGTCCCTCGTAGACCTTCACGGGGCCTTTGTTGGTCTGCTGCGAGACGTAATACTGGTCGGACGGGACGCGCGTGCGGGCCGTCGAACCGCTGTACAGATGCCGCGTGTCGAGTTTGCGGCCGTCGGCGGTCAGCTCCTCGATGAAGTCGAAGTTGCCGGTGATCTCGTTGCCGTTGCAGTAGAGGACGAACGAGGGGTGGTTGCCGTACTCCTTGAGGATGGCGCGCATCTCGCGGCGGAAGAAGTCGTAGCGCGCTTCGTCCGGCTCGGCGTCCTTGCCCCACATGGGCATCTCGACTTCGAGGTAGACGCCGTGGCGGTCGGCCATGCGGAAAGCCGCGGCGGGAGGGCACCACGAGTGGAAACGGATGTGGTTCAGTCCGTAGTCCTTGACGATGCGCATGATACGCTCCCATTCGGCGTCGCAGACCGGGGCGTGGCCCGTTTTCGGGAACACGGCGTTCTCGACGGTTCCGCGCAGGTGGAGCGGCCGGCCGTTGAGCAGGATGTGGTTGCGGCCCTGCGCCACTTCGCGCATGCCGAACGTCGCCGACTTCTTATGTTCGAAGGACTCTTTTCCGGTGCCGGTCAGCAGCGTGCACTCCACGGTGTAGAGGTTCGGGTTGAATTCGTCCCAGAGTTTCGCCTCCCGGCCCAGCGCGACGGTTTCGGTCAGGTCCATCTCCTCCGCTTCGCTGCCGACAGGTACCTCCTTCGTTACGTGCAGGCCGTTGCCCGAGACGGTGAGCAGCGCCTTTCCTTCGAAAGGCTTTTTCGTGCGGTTGTCGATCTTCAGGCGCACGTCGACGCTGTTCGTCGCGAGGTCGGGATACAGCTGCATGTCGTCGATGTAAACGGGGTCTACGGCCACGAGTTTCATCTCGCCGAGGATGCCGTTCCAGTTGATCTGCGTGAACTCCGTGTGGGCGTGGTTCCATTTGTGGGTGTTGTACTGGAACCGGTTGTCGATGCACACCGTGATGCGGTGCGTCTTGCCCGGGGTGACGAAATCCGTCAGGTCGTGGTTGTGGGGGACGCTGATGTAGTCCAGTCGGCTCACCTCCTTGGTGTCGACCCATACCGAGCTGAGCCAGTGGGTGCGCTCGAAATAGAGGAAGATGCACTTGCCCTTCCAGTCGGCCGGGAACTCGATGTCGCGCTGATACCACGCCGGACCCATGTACTCGTAGACGCGCGTCAGGCGGTCGACATGGCGGTAGGGTGATTTGTAGCCGATTTTGTAGTCGTCGGTGATGCCGGGGAGCATGATGGTCTCCTGGAGTTGGTGGTTGTAGCGCGGCGAAAGCGATCCCCTGCGGAAATCCATCACGTCCGTCTGGAACCTCCACTCTCCCGAGAGGTCCATTTCGCGGGTCTGGGCGGCCGCCGGGGAGAGGGAGCCCAACAGCACGGCCGCGAGAAGCAGTTTTATAAACCGGTTTTTCATGTATGGTGTTGTTTTAGATTATCGTTTCAGGTGTTTGTCCGCGAATTTCACGAATTGCCGCCAGTCGTAGAGCGTGATGTCGTGGTCGCCCGAACGGACGTGGTGGCCGATGTGTCCCGACAGCACGGGCGCGTCGGTTTGGGGCAGTTCCGTTCCCGAAAGTCCCACCAGGCCGAACAACTCGTAGACCGGCGTGGCGTGGACCCCCGCGAGGAACTCGCCTTTCGGATCGGCCCAACGGTCCTCGACAGCGCTGGCGATATACACCGGGCGCGGGGCTATCAGCGCAATCAGTTCGTGCTGGTCGACGGGCAAAGCCGCCTCGTTGCCCGAATACTGTTTGAAGTTCCCGCAAAACCAATGCGGGAAGAGGCTGTTGATCCTGGCTACGGTTTCGCCGTAACAACGCCGCGACAACGCCGCGCCGCCGCATCCCGAGTCGTTCGACACGGCCATGGCGAAGCGCGGATCGACGGCTGCGGCCCAAAGGGCCGTTTTGCCGTGCCGCGAATGCCCGATGACCGCCACGCGGGAGGCATCGACATCCTCGTCGGTTTCGAGGTAGTCCATCGCGCGGCTCAAGCCCCAGGCCCAGGCCGCGATCGTGCCCCATTCATCGGGGGCCGGTTTGGTCTGCCCCTCGCGGTAAAAGAGCGGGTGAACGCCGTTTTGGAAGCCGTCGTCGTAGTCGGGGTCGATGTCGCCGCGGTAAATCGTGGCGAGGCCGTAGCCGTTGGCGATCAGCATCTCGACCGGCCACCGCGATGCCGCCGCGGCGCGCGGGAACCCTTTTGCGCGGACTTCGCTGCCGCCCTCTTCGCGCGGCTTCATGCGCGAAACGGACTCCGTAATCAACGGGTCGTCGCAGATCGTGTGGTTGCCCTTGAAATTCAGCCCCAGAAAGACCGGAACGGCGTCGGTGCGTTTGTTGGGGATATAGAGCAGGATGGTCATGAAATGTGCGTCGCTCTCGGTGAAATAGACGGCGATCTCCCGGCGGGTGGCCATGTTGCCCAGCGTGTAGCGGTCCTCGCTCAAGACCTCGAAATGCAGTCCCTCGGGGCGGCCGGGGGCTTTTCCGTAGACCTCGCTTTCGAACAGCGACAGCAGTTCGGGACGGCGTTCCGAAGTCCACGTTTCGGCGTCAGTCACCTTTTTGCCGGCGATGGTTGTCAGCGGGTCGGGCAGCGTGTAGGCCGGAACCTGCGATTCGTCGTAGTTTGTCGCGGGCATCTGCGCCCGGGCGCAGAACAGGGTCAGGCCGCAGAGCGACAGCAGCGCGTATTTTTTCACGGCGGTCATGGCTGCAATCGGCGTTTGATGCGCGTGAGCGCCTCCAGATAATAGTAGTCGGCGTAGGTGAGCGGCACGTCGACCTCCGAGGAGAAGGGATAGGCTCCCGTGCTGTGCCGGAGAATGAAGCCTCCGTTCTCACCCGCCGGAGCGGTGTATTCGGGCGAGGCCAGCGTGCGGATCTGCTTTTCGGCGAAAGCCATGTACCGCTCCCCTTCGGCTGCGGGCACGAAGCCGCTCAGCTCGACCAGTGCCGAGGCCATGATTGCGGCAGCCGATGCGTCGCGCGGCGTGGAGGCGAGGGCCGGAGCGTCGAAATCCCAGTAGGGAATCCCGTCGGCGGGCATGTTCCTGTGGTTGATGAGGAATCCGGCGATGCCGCGGGCCTGTTCGAGGTAGCGGGCGTCGCCCGTGAGGCGGTACATGCAGGTGTAGCCGTAGAGTCCCCATGCCTGTCCGCGGCTCCAGGCCGAGGAGTCGGAGAGGCCCTGATGGGTCTGCTTGAGATGGGGCTGTCCCGAGATCGTGTCGTAGGAGACCAGGTGGCAGGAGCTGAAGTCGGGGCGGAAATGGTGTTTCAGCGTCTTGTCAGCATGCGATACGGCCATGTCGCGCAGCGACTTGTCGCCCGAACGGTCGGCGGCCCACATCAGCAGTTCGAGGTTCATCATGTTGTCGATGATGACCGGATACTGCCATTTGTCGCGGTTGTGGTCCCACGAGCGGATCAGCCCTACTTCGGGTTTGAAGCGCGTCGCCAGCGAGCGCGCCCCGGTGAGCAGCACCTCCTCGTAGGACTTGTCTCCCGTGAGGCGCAGTCCGTTGCCGAAACTGCAATAGAGCATGAACCCCACGTCATGGTTGTCGGTGGTGTGTTTTTCCCGCTCGACGCGTGCGGTGAACATCCGGGCGTACTTCAGCACCCGGGGGTTGCGGCCGTTCTCGTAGACGTACCACAGCACGCCCGGGAAAAAGCCGCTGCACCACCAGCGCGAATCCGACGAGACGTCCTCGCCGTTCTCCCACGTGCGCGGCAGGCGGCCTTCGCGCGCACTGTACTTCTCGGCCATCAGCAGCGTCTGCCGCTCGGCGCCGGCCAGCGCCTTGTCCACGACGGTCTCCAGCGGTTCCCGCCCGCCTCCGGCGCAGCCTGCGAGCAGGACGCCGAGAAGCGTGTATGTCAAAAACTTCTTCATCTTCTTTTAATGTTTGTCGTAATAGGCTTTCATCAGATACCACGCTTTCTTGCGGTATCCCTGATCGGAAACCAGCCCCTTGCGGTTCCAGCCCTCCTGGTTGGCGGGGTGGAAGCGGAACGGCGAGCGGAAGTCGAACAGAATCCACGGCGACACGCCCCGCAGGTTGGGGATGTTCTCGAACATGCGCAGGTTGTCGCGGTAGAGGGCCTCCTGATACTCCTCGCTCCACGAACTGGCCACATCGGCCGGGCCGTGCTGGCCGTAGAGCGCCTCGCCGCCGAATTCGGAGATGATCAGCGGTTTGCCGCGCGCCACGTCCCACACCGCCTTGTCGGGCGTGACGGGCCACGGATGGTACCAGCCCATGTATTTGTTGATGGCCACGACATCCAGTTCCCCGATGAACGGGTCGTCCATGACGAACAGCTGCCGCTGGCGGTCGAAACGCACCAGATCGAACGCCGCAACGATCAGGCGCGTGTCGTCGATCTCCCGGCAGCATGCGATCAGGTGGCGCAGGAAGGCGTTGCGCGGCCCGGAAGGCTGCGTCTCGTTGGCCACGCCCCAAAACGTCAGGGCGCAGCGGTTCTTGTCGCGCGTGACCATCTCGCGGATCATGCGGCCCGCCTTTTCGCGGGTTGGGTCGTTGGCGAAGTCGATGCCCTGCCAGATGGGAATCTCCTCCCAGAGCAGGAAGCCCATCTTTTCGGCCAGCCGGACGATATGTTCGTTCTGCGGGTAGTGCGCCAGACGGATCATGTTGCAGCCGAGTGCCTTGGCCTCGCTGAGCAGCATCACGGCGTCGGCCTCGGAGTGTGCCCGGCCCATGCGCTGGGGGATCTCTTCGTGGAACGAGATCGACTTGAGGAACACGGGCGAGCCGTTGAGGACGATCTCTTCGCCCTCGGTGCGGATATTGCGGAACCCGATCGACTCCTCCACCCGGTCGCGGTCCGTGGAGACGATCACCCGGTAAAGTTTCGGATCGGCGGGGGACCAGCGTTGCAGTCTCCTGACCCGGAACGACGCCGAGGCCGTACCGGTCGCTCCGGCAGTGACGGTCCGGTCTACGTTCAGTTCGGGAATCTCGATCCGTACGGCCGTTCCGGCAGCGGCGCCCGCCAGCTGCACATCGGCGTCGATCCGGTCGTCGGAATCCTTGCCGAGGCGGATGAAATAGTCCCGGATAAAGGCGTCGGGCACGCTGACGAGCATCACGTCGCGCGTGATGCCGCCGTAGTTCCACCAGTCGAAGGCCATCGCCGGGATGGCGTCTGTGGTGCGGGTGTTGTTGACCTCCACGGCCAGAAAGTTGCCTTCGGGCCTGAGGCGGCCCGTCACCTCGATCTCAAAGGGTGTGAATCCGCCTTCATGGGCGCCGATCTCCTCGCCGTTGAGGTAGACCCGGCAGCGGTAGCTGACGGCTCCGAAATAGAGGAACTGCCGCCGGCCGGTCTGCTCGGGGGCGTCGAACCGCCGGGCATACCACACCGTGCCTTCGTAGTATTTCAGCTCGGGCATCTGGCAGTTCCAGTCCGAGGGAACGTCGAGCCGCAGGCCGTTGTCGAACGAATATTCGTAGAAATCGGTCTTTCCCTCCGGCCTGCGGTTGAGGTAGATCTTGTTTTTGCGGCCCTGATCGTAGAGATCGACGATGGCGTCCCACTTTCCGTTGAGCGACTGCACGTCGCGTCCGTAAACGTTGGTGATCAGCTCCTGGGCTGCGATGTCGGCCGCCGCGAGCAGCAGCAGAGCAAATGACAGGATGAATTTTATCGGTGTTTTCATTGTTATCAGGATTTGTGGTTCGTCAGCGGATCAGTTCGTAGCGGTACATCGTGTAGTCGTTGGGCGCGGGAAGTTCCACCTCCAGCGTTCCGCGGCGTCCGGTCTTCTGCACGGCGGCCTTCCCGCTCCCCAGCACCGGCGTGAGGCGCACTTTCGAGTTCTCGGGGAGCCATGTTTCGATCCGGGCCTTCCGGTCGGGGTTCTGCTCGCGGAAGAAGATCAGGTAGCCCCGCTCGCCGTCGACCGACTGGAATCCGGTCCACGAGCGGCCCGACGGTTCGTCGCCCACGGGGAGGATCACTCCGCGGTGGAAATCGTGCTGCACCTCTTTGTAGCGTTCGATCAGCGCGCCGATGCCCAGCGCCTCTTCGGGCAGTCCGCTCGCCTCCATCCAGGCCAGCGGCTGTCCGGTCATGGTCGTTGCGAAGAGGTATTCGAAACTGTAATTGGCCGGGGCGAACGGGTCGCCGGCATATTTTTCCGTGTTGCGCCATTTGTTGAGGAACTCGATCTGGAGCTTCTCCGCGGGAACGTATTTGGAGAGCATCCACAGGTTGCGCAGCGTCCAGTAGGGGTAGTAGTTCTGCCAGTCGGTGTAACGGTTTTCGAGGAAGATGTTGCCGTACTCGTTGAACATGTGGTAGCCTCCGCGGCGTCCGGCCGTGGCGTCGAGGTTGAAGACCACTCGGCCGCCCGTCCGCTCCAGCACGCGGTCGAACAGCCGCCGCAGGTTGCTTTCGGAGCGTTTGTCGGGGATTGCCAGTCCGTCGATCTTGAACGTGCGGATGCCGTACTCGTCGTAGAGACCGACG
>OCPV01001193.1_pt1 | contig 15027 bp, 13 predicted proteins | sample 1538511 | NCBI WGS metagenome assembly OCPV01 (sample SAMN04571704, study PRJEB22368) | human gut metagenome | biome: human gut; material: stool | host: Homo sapiens | place: Luxembourg | collected 2012-08-30 | reverse complement strand
TCGGGGTGGTGTTTCCAATACCGGCAATGTTTTTGAAAACCATGTAACTGTCAACGGCGGAACTTTAAACTCTGTTCAAGGCGGCTTTTCAAATACAGGCAATGTCAATGATAATCACGTAACCATCAGCAATGCTACTATAACCGGCAGTATTGTTGGAGGTTATAACCGTGATAACCAAACAGCCGAAATACAAAATAACAGCATTACTATTAAAGGGACTACTGATATTTCAAAGGCAAGTCTGCACGGCTATGCAACAAACCAATCTGCCGCTAATATAACAGCAGAAAACAACAAGCTTATTCTTGACGGCTGGAGCGGCACGGTAAACAGCATACATAATTTTGACAGCATCACTTTTAAAAACATCGATTTAAGCCAAAAAGAAATTACGCTGGACGTAACCAGTGGGGTAATTGGCATGGATGGTGTTGCTATCTATATCAACTCTATTGCAATGGCAGGCGATTACAAAACAGGTTCTAACAACCATTTATTAAGTTGGGATGAAAATATTAATAAAGGTACAGTAACTATCGAAGGCGATATAACAAAAAAATACTAACAACTACTACACTGCTGACCGTAATGGTAATGATGGTATTTATGCCACTAAATTTAACGGCTTAACCGTTTCGGATAATGATGATTCTGATAACCAAATTGAAATTTCAGCAGATATTAAAAACTCCGTTTTAACCGGCAAATTTATTGATGAAAGCGGTGCTGTACGTTATAACAGCAACCAAACAGAAGATACCGCTTCTTTAACTATCGGCAACGGCTTTACAACTAATGTTGCAACAGTAGCAGGCATTTATGCAGTAAGCGGTCAAGACGCAGGCAATAATGGTACCGGCTTAAACGGCGTAATCAACATCACTGGCGGCACAACGGATTGGAAAGGCACTGTTTACGCGGGTTACAGTGAAGGCGGCAGTGTAAGCGGCAATACCATTAATGTTTTATCTGCCACTAATGCGCAAAATATGACTTTAAAAGGTTATAACAGCGATTCTAATGCTGACGGAAACGCAGCAAGCAATCACAACAACACGCTGAATATTACCGGCAACGGCAACACTTTTAACAGCATTGAAGATTTTGATACTATCAATTTTAAAGATGTTGTGTTAAACAGTACTGATGTTTTAACCATCAATAGTGCCAATTTAACCGACACTACACTTAATGTTGAAAACCTTGCAGACGGTAAAACTTTTAAAGCTGGTGATACAGTTACGTTAATTGCCGGAAATATTGAAGGTACGCCTACTTTAACGCACGATAAAGTTACAGCAGGCTTATCGCAGGATTTATCAGTTGAAGAAATTACTAATAACAGCAGCGTTAAGCTTGCCGTTAAAGATGTATCGTTAAACGACCAAGTAGACCTCGTCGCCGAAAACCGCGCCGTTGCGGCAGCCTTTGTAAACCAGGGCACGGATTTAATCAACGACAGCCTGGACACCATCAGCCGCGACGATAACTATGGCGTTAAAACCTTTGCCACCGTGCAGGGTAACCGCAGCAAATACGACGTGAACAGCGACATTAAAATCAACGGCTGGAGTACGATTGTTGGTGTCGGCAATGCCGATAAGTTCGATAATGGCAGTGAGTTCAGCTGGGGCGTATTCTATGAAAACGGCAGCGGCAATTACCGAACCTATAACGAATTCAACAATGAGTTTTTCCGCGGTGACGGCAGCCTTGTTTATAACGGCGGCGGCATTGCGGCACGCTACACCAATAAAAACGGCGTTTATACAGAAGGTTCACTCCGTGCCGGTATGTTAAAGAGCGATATGGATAACGCTTTGCGCGATGGTGCAGGCAATTACTACGGCTACGAAAGTGAAAGCGCTTACTACGGCGCGCACATTGGTATTGGTAAAATTACCAGCCTCAGCGAAAGCAGCGACCTTGATATATACGGCAAGTTCTTTCACACCTACACCGAAGGCGACAGCTTTAAGGTTGCTAATGACGAGTTTGAGTTTGACAGCATTAACAGCGACCGCCTGCGCATAGGCGCACGCATTACCAGCAATAAGGAAAATAAGTTCAGCACTTACTATGGCTTGGCTTATGAATACGAGTTTAACGGCGACGCTGATATGACGGCGCAGGGGCTTAAAGCACCCACACAGAGCTTGCAGGGCAGCAGCGTAATGGCAGAAGTTGGCTTTAACTATCAGCCCACGCCCGACAGCCCGTGGAGCTTTGACCTTAATATGCGCGGCTACGCAGGCGAACGCCAGGGCGGCAGCTTTAATGTACAGGCAACGTACACTTTCTAACTTTATAAAACAAACCTATAAGCAAAAACAACCGGCGGCACAATATAATGCTTCCGGTTGTTTTTTATAAAAATTATGTTTTAACGGCAGTTATAAAACGTTTTAATGGCGTCATTTTGACTTAGCAAAATATTTTACGGCATAGTATGCGGCAAACGCCACAATATAGGTAAGTGCCGCCATAGCAACTTTTTTGTTGAAACCAATCTGTTCGTCTACATAATCTTCTGCTGTCATATCTTTTTCAACAGTAATATATGATTTTTCTTCCGGTATATAAAGCACGCGGCGTTCAACAGGTTTTCCTTCATCCACAATTTGTTGGGCGCTGCTTTCAATGCCGCCTTTTTCAAGGATATAATTATACTCGTTCACAAAACGCAGCTTATCTCCTAACTTTTTACCCTGTTCAATTTTTTCACGCCAGTTTTCAGGCTCCGGCATCTTTTCGGCTGCTGCCGCCAGTTTATTTTTCCTGTTTTCTTCCGTCCAGTAATCTACGGCATAAACGGTAGTTGTGGGGTTTCTTCTTTTCATTTTGCCGCTAAAATTGGTTTCTTTTTGCAGCGGTATTACCCTTTGCGGGTAAAACGTGTAAACGCCCATATCCTTATACTCATCAGCCGGGCGCACCTTCTGCATATCTCCGTAGCTGTTAAAAAGTGCAATTACAGCAACAATAAATATAAACACCGGCAAAAAACGAAGTATGCTTTTAATCTTATCCATAACACGCCACCACCCGTTTAATTATGGCTTAACAAACCTTTTATAATTTAATCATAGCATAAGCGGCAATTTATTACTATAACTTATAAGCAATTTTACAGTTTCCTGTTTTTACTTGCTTTATGAACATGAAACCACTGTTTAGATGAAGCGCAGAGCAAAATCGCGACGGCTAAATCACTGTTGTATCCTCCATGCGCAAACTGCTGCGCAGCCGTGTTTGCGTACGCAATTAGGAGCGACGTTTTGGCAAGCTGAATATAAACAGTGGTTTCATGTATGTACAAAAAAAGAGCCGAACATAAAGTTCAGCTCTTTTGCGTAATTATAAATTTTATAATTGGCGCTCAGTTATATTATGCGCGGGAAATGTATTCGCCGGTACGGGTATCAATGTTAAGTACGTCGCCTTCGTTAATGAACAGAGGTACTTTAACAACATAGCCGGTGTCCATGGTTGCGGGTTTGCTGCCGCCGGTAGCCGTATCGCCGCGGATGCCCGGGTCGGTTTTAACAACAGTCAGTTCAACGGTGTTCGGCAGGTCAACGCCGATAACGCGGCCGTTGTAAATCATGATTTTGGCATCCATGTTTTCTTTAAGGAAGTTGATGGCGTTGCCAAGCTGTTCTTTGGTAAGTTCGGACTGTTCGTAGGTTTCGTTGTCCATGAATACATAGTTGCCGTCGGATTCATACAGATACTGCATTGCGCGGCGGTCGATATGTGCTTTCGGCAGACGTTCGCCTGCGTTGAAGGTGCGTTCTACAACGGCACCGGTGCACATGTTGCGCATTTTAGCACGTACAAAAGCTGCGCCTTTGCCCGGTTTTACATGCTGGAATTCTACAACCTGCCATGCGTCGCCATCGATGGTAACAGTTACGTTGGTTTTAAATTCGTTGGTTGAAATCATAAATGCTCCTCCTGTTTATTTAAAATTAAACAATTTCCATCAGTTGCTTTTTAACGCCGCACAGCACTTTAGCGCCGTCATCCGTCAATACAACCGTGTCTTCGATACGTACACCGCCCTTGCCGGGAATGTAAATACCTGGTTCTATGCTGAATGTCATGCCGGGCTCCAGCACAACATCAGTACCGCGTTTGTTGATATTGGGCATTTCGTGAATTTCAAGGCCCACGCCGTGCCCCAGCCCGTGCACGTAGTTTTCGCCGTAGCCGCGCGAGGTAATGTATTCTCTTACAATCGCGTCAAGCTCCGCGCCCGTCATGCCGGGCTTTGCGCTTTTTAAACCGCGCCACTGGGCTTCTTCAACTATGGTATAAATTTCCTTGTGCCACGAATTGGCCATGCCGAGCACAACCGTTCTCGTCATGTCGGAATGGTAACCGTCGTACACAGCACCAAAGTCGAAGGTAATAAAATCGCCTATTTCAATCTGTTTATCGCTTGCCATGCCGTGCGGCAGAGCGCTGCGCGCGCCGGAGGCGATAATCGTATCAAACGAAGGTTTTTCGCTGCCCATACTGCTCATGTAGTATTCAAGTCTTGCAGCCAGCGCTTTTTCCGTCATGCCGGGTTTAATTTCCGGCAGCAGTTTTAAAAACGCCTGGTCGGCAATTTTAAAGGCTTTCCACATCAGGTTCAGCTCGCGTTCGTCTTTAACCATGCGCAGATACTTTAAATCAATGTTTAAAAGCTCTTTGCCGCTTACTGCCTCTTTAAGGCTCATGTAATCGTTATAGCTGTAAGCTGCGCCGTCAAAACCTATTTTGGTATGCGCTTTGGCAAAATCCGCCGCTGCCTGCCAGATATCGCCGTTGTAGGTAAATACACGGCAGTAATGCTGCACTTCGCCTTCTGCCTGCGTGGTGTAGCGCCCATCGGTTATTAAAACCGTGCTTTTGGCGTCAACATAAAGCAGGCTGCTGTCGCCGCGGAAGCCTGACAGATAGCGGATTGTCGGTATATCCTTCATAATAACGCAGTCAAGCCCGTTTTTGGCCATCAGGCTTAAAAACCTGCCCAAACGCTGCATCATTTCCACTCCACCAGTCTTTCCTAAACAATAATACCATTATATTTTATCATAAATACTGCCTGCTGTCACTATAAAACCGGCTCGCCTTCCAGAATTTCTACCGTAAAGGGCATGTTTTCAATTATTTCCATTACATCGTTGTAGGTATCGGGCGTGCCCAAAAGTTTAACCACGCCTTCACGCGGGTCTTCGGTTGTAACAAGCGCCAGGTGTTCGTAGCCTTCCATAATCCAGTTTACGTCGGCAATGCGTTCCGGCGCCACGCGCAGATAGATAATACTTCGGTCGTCGCTCATATAATTTTCCTCCGCAGCAGCGAATCGGGCAGAAGCTCCGCAGCGCAGTCAATCCAAAAGTGCTGGCGTGCGTGCGGCGCACATTCGATGGGCGTGCCTTCTTCGTCCTGCATATTTTTAAGTTCCAGCGGCATTAAGGTGCCGTCCGTCATTAAAAGTTCCAGCTTTTCGCCGTTTTTTACGTTGTTGCGCTGCTCAATCAGCGCTTTTTTATTTGCTTTATCGTAGCTTAAAACAATGCCTACAAAATCGTGCGTCTGTTCGTAGCTGCTGGTGGTATAAACCTGCGCATCCGCGCCGGGTGTGCCAAAGGCAAAGCCTTCGGTATAAGGGCGGTGCGATACTTTGTTCAGTTCTTCAATCCACTCAGGCAGCACTTTGTAGCCATCCGGGTCTTTCATGTAAGCGTCAATTGCCTTGCGGTACACGCTGGCCACGGTCGCCACATAATGCACGCTTTTCATACGGCCTTCAATTTTTAAGCTGCAAATGCCTGCTTTAACAAGCTGCGGTATGCGCGCAATAAGGCATAAATCCTTGCTGTTCATTACATAGGTGCCGTGCGCGTCTTCTTCAATATCGTAGCTTTCGCCGGGGCGGTTCTTTTCGTGCAGGGTGTATTCCCAGCGGCAGGCCTGCGCACATGCGCCGCGGTTGCCGTCGCGACCCGTAAGGTAGCTGCTTAAAAGGCAGCGTCCGCTGTAGGATATGCACATTGCGCCGTGTACAAAAGCTTCCAGTTCCACGCTGGTTTTGGCGCCGATTTGTGCAATTTCTTCCAGTGAAAGTTCGCGCGCCAGCACTACGCGTTCCGCGCCCAAATCCTGCCAGGCCTGCACGCTTGCCCAGTTGGTGGTGTTAGCCTGCGTGCTTACGTGCAGCGGCATGCCGGGCACAACGCGCCGCGCCGTCTGCCATACGCCAAGGTCGCTTATCAAAAGCGCGTCCGCACCGGCTTTTTGCAGTGCCAGCAGGTATTCCGGCAGTTTTTCAATATCGCTGTTATGCGCAAAAATGTTTACGGTTACATAAACTTTTTTGCCTAAAGAATGGGCAAAATCTGCCGCTTCTTTAATTTCGTCAATTTCAAAATTATTGGCAAAAGCGCGCAGGCCAAACATTTTGCCGCCCAGATAAACGGCATCCGCACCGTAGCGCAGCGCCATTTTGCACTTTTCCATATTTCCTGCCGGTGCCAAAAGCTCCGGCTTAACAATTTGTCTTGTCATGTTCCTTCCTTACTGTGGGCCGTGAATATCTTCTATTGCCTGTAAATGTTCTTCGTAAGTGCGCGTAAAACGGTGGTGCCCGTCTTTTTCGGCCACAAAGTATAAATAATCCGTATTTTCCGGGTTCAGTACGGCTTTAATGGCGTCCATGCCGGGGCTGCCAACCGGTCCCGGCGGCAGGCCGGAGTTAACATACGTGTTGTACGGATTTTCAATGCGCGTATCGGCAATAGTGATTTCGGCCTTCTGTTCTCCGCCCAGTATATATTGAATGGTTGTATCCGACTGAATGGGCATGTAAATTTGCAAGCGGCGCAGAAAAACACCGGCAATGCGCGGCTGTTCTTCTTTAAAAACGGCTTCCAGCTCCACCATTGAAGCAATGGTTACTATATCGTGAATGGACATTTTGGTTTTTTCTGCCGCTTCGCCGATTTTTTCGTGGTTAATCTGCGTGTTAAACTCCTTAACCATCATGGCAAGCATGTCTTTTTCCGTCATGCTGTCGTTAAACTGGTAGGTTGAAGGGAAAATAAAGCCTTCTGCCTTGTATTTTACATTGGCATTATTGGTTTCCATATATTTATACGGAGTGTAGTTGCGTGCGGCTTCTTTAAATTTTTCCGCATCGCCAAGCCCTTCCGCCGCCAGTTTGGCAGCAGTTTTTTCTACCGTGTAGCCTTCAGGCACGGTAAAGCTTACGGTTTTAACCTGCCCGCGCGCCAGAATATCTATAATTTCTCCGTTTGATTTTCCTGCTTCAATTTCGTAGCTTCCGGCCTGCAATTTGCCTTCCAGGCCCATAAAGCGCGCTTCCAGCCTGAAGCTTTCAGGGCGTTTAATAAGTTTTTGCCTGTGCAGCATATTGGCAATATCTGCCGCCGTCATGCCGTTTTCTACCGTAATAACGTAGGTTTTGCCGTCGGCTAAATCGGCATTGTTGCCCGTATAATTTAAAACCCAGTAAGATGCTACAAATATTACCAGCAAAGTGCTCATAAAAAACGGTAATATTTTTCTCATGCTACGCCGCCCCTAAACATTCGTACTTTAAAAATGCCGGACCAGAGGTCCGGCAGGCAGTTTATTATTCTTCGTCCCATTCGGCAACGAGTTTTTTGTAAGCCGCTTTAACTTCTTCAAACTCCTCGTCGGTAGGCCCAAGATAAATTTCGTTGCCGTCTTCGTCAAAGTCAATGCGGGCAATGATTACATTGTCCTCGTCATCGTCTTCTTCATCATGGCAGTGGCATTCTTCATCTTCGCAGCCGCAGTCATCAGCGTCCAAAGCGGAAAGAACCGCAAAGCTCTTTTCACCAACGGGAATAACCATTTCCTCACGGAAATACATTTCGTTGCCGTCCTCGTCGGTAATAACTACGATTTCTTCTTCGTCGATATGGTCATGCTCAAGCTCAAATTCTTTGTTATCGTCCATTTTGTACCTCTTTCTTAAAGCATAAGTATAATTAGGTTTATTTTATCTTATCACATGGCAAACTGTCAACCAAACTATCTGTTAAAAAATATTGTATTTTCTGTGGCAGCAGCGCAAAAAAACATTTATCTGCCGCCCAATGTGGTTTATAATAAGTATAAACCAATTAAAGGAAGTGTTGTGATGAACGGAAAATATAAATTCTTAGGCATGGCTGCCGCAGCAGCCGTTATTATTGCCGCCGCCTTTTACTTTTTTTACTGGGTTAAAACACCGGCTTACTCCCTGTCGCTGATTGGCGACGCCATTACCGGCCACGACGCTGTCAGCTTTCAGCAGCATGTGGATATGGACAGGCTGTACAGCAAAGCCTATGATGATTTTTTAAATGCGGAAGCCAAACTCAGCAATCTGCCGCAATCGCCCGAAAGCAATTTCATTATGGGTTATGCCAAAGCAATTAAGCCGCAGGTAGTCAATCTTTTAAAAACGGCAACTCTGGACGCCATCGCGGGGCAGGATACCGACGCCGTATTTAACTCCAAAGCGCAGCAGTCAGTTATGGCCAAAAACATAAAACAGGCAACGGCGCCGGCCGGGCTTGATATCGGCGATGTTTCGGTTATCAGCCAAAACGGCAGGACAGCCGCCGTACAGGCCACACTGCACAGCAAAAAGCTGGACAAAGATTTTACGCTGAACCTTACTATGAACGAACTTGAGGACGGCACCTGGAAACTTTTGGAAATTAATAATTTTTACGACTTTGTTTTAAAAGTTGACGCTGCCGAAAAAGCTAAACTGGCAGAACTCAACGCGCCCATCGCCAAAGAGCTTGCCAATATGGTAGAATGTGTTTCCGGCAGGATGACCATTAATAACCAGTACGGCTTTATGGTTGACGAAAGGCATTGGCTTGACGTCTATACGCAAATGAAAAACATCAGCGGCAAAGACATCGCCAACTTTACCTACCGTGTAACCATTTACCAAAGCCAAAACGGGCCGGAACTTACCAGTTTCACCGTTTATAACGGCGATAATTTCCCGGACGGGCAAACGGTTAACAGCTACCGCTATGTAGAACTTGACCTGCTTGATCCGCACACGGACACTCTGGTTAAATCCGATTTCAAAAGTGTGCCCTGGAAAGTAGACATTATCCGCGTCGAATTCAAAGACGGCTCCGTCACCGAGCTTTACCGTGAAGTGCCTGACGCAGCTTAACACCTGGCCCAATCATAAAAATTCCGGACTTACAAATGTAAATCCGGGATTTTTTTATCTGTTGAACAATTTGCCGAGGCCCTGTTTTACTGCCCCGCCAACCTGCTGGCGCACGTTTTCGCGCACTTCCTCTTTGGTAGGCGCGGTAAAGCCTGATTCGCTCATTTTATCAAAAGTAATTTTGCCATTGCTGTTCATTACGGCGTTAGAGGTAAAGCTGCCAAGCGGTGTGCCAATGGTAATGCCGGAGAAGGTCATCTGCCCGTTTGCGCGGCTGAAATTGCCGGAAAGCGAATTAAACGGAACGCCTGCAAAATTACCAGGAGCAATGTTAAAGGTACCGTTTGCCACAGCGCTGTCTGCACTGCCGGTGCCGCTGGCGTCTGCTTCAAAGCTCAGCGGGCCGCTGATTTGCGTTTCCGTTACCGCGGTGCTGTCCATGCCGCTGCCGGAAAGATGCAGCGCAAAGTTTTTGGTTGCTGCCTCTACCGTGCCGCTTACGCCCAAAGTACCGCTGTAAACATTGGCATAAGTGTTGCTTAACGTTACCAGGCCATTGGTATAGTTGTAATTGCCGTTAATGCCCGTTGCCACAAGCGGAGCAACTTCCAGTTTGTCCATGGTAAAGCTGCCGTTAATTACAGGCGAGTCAATCGGGCCGGTTACCTTGCCGTTAATGTTAACGCTGTCGGTAATGCCCATGCCGGGGCTTACAGCGTCCACACGGAAAGAAGGCGCTGCCACGTTCAAATCATAAGTAGGCATGCCCTGTTTCTGGAACAGGATTTTGCCGTCCATGTTAACGTCCTGTCCTTCCACTTTGCCTTTAACAGCGGTAAACGAAGCTGCATTGTTGTCAATGGCGAAGCTGCCGTCGCCATCGGTAATGTTATAGCCCAAAGCCTTGCCTGCCACGCCGCTCAGGCTGCCGTCAAGGTTCAGGTTCCACTTCGCATCGTGCAGCCCTGCTGCAAGTTTGGCGCCGTTAATAACGCCGCCGGTAATGCTCAGTTCACCAAACGAAGGCAGAACCTTCATAAGCTCAGTAATTTGCAGGTTTTTAACTTCGGCGCCGATTGTTACATCGTCATAAACCTTGTCAATGCTGCCAATTAAATCAGCATCGCCGTTTTTGCCCTGCAAAGTAAATTTAATATCCGGGAACTCTTTTAAATTAGCCTGCATTTCCACGTTGCTGAAATCAAGCTTCTGCCCGTTCATGTCAAGCGCCAGAGCTCCGTCGGTAATTTCCACCATGCCGCGGAATTCTGTCGGCGTTTCATCATCCTTATCGGAAAAATTGATGTAGTTAATAATGTCAAGCCCGTCTTTATCGGTGTAATTTACCGCAAACTGCGGCTTTTCGATAGAGATGCTGTTAATGGAGTTAATGCCGAAAGAACCCTTAAGGATATCAAAAAGGTTGGCGGAAACGTTCATTTCCGGTACTTCGGCCAGTTTTTTGCCATTCGGCGCAGTCCACACTACATTTTCAAAAACAACATTGCCCGATACGCTGGCACTGAAATGCCCTATTTCAAGCTTGCCCTGCAATACGGTCTGCTTGTCGGCCATTTCGCTTACAAAGCCTGCGGCTTTATTGCCTGCCACGTGCACTGCCAGCGTGCCGAGAATTATCAACACGGCTATTACGCCGCCGGCTATTTTATGTTTTCTCTGTAACATTAAAATCACCCCGCTGCCGTTTGTTTAGCGCCGGCTGTCCAAATAGTTCTGCAAAATAACCACAGCCGCCATCATGTCAATAATTTTACGGCGTTTCTTGCGCTTCAAATCCGCGTCTATCAGCACATTTTCCGCCGCCACTGTCGAAAGCCTTTCATCCCACAGCACAACTTTAATGCCTTCAAAGCGTTTTTTCAGTTCTTCGGCAAAAGCCTCGCTTACGTGCGCGCGTTCGCCTATTGTGCCGTTCATATTTTTGGGGTAGCCCAAAACAACCGTATCCACTTCATGCTCTTTAATCAGCTCGCCTATGCGCTCAAAATCGCGTTCTTCCGTTGTACGGCGTATGGTTTCCACGCCGCCGGCAATCATGCCCAGCAAATCGCTCGTTGCCACGCCTATTGTGCGCGTGCCGATATCAAGCCCCATGCTTCTTTTCATAGCGCCGCCCTACTTTTTAGCCGATGCGGAAAGATAACTTTTTACAAGCTCTTCCAAAAGCTCATAGCGTTCAAAACGGCGCAGCTTGGTGCGCGAATCTTTATGGCTGGTAATGTAAGTGGGGTCGCCGCTTAAAAGATAGCCCACAAGCTGGTCTACCGGGTTGTAGCCCTTTTCCTCCAGCGCGGCATAAACCTCGCGGATAGTCTGGGCTACGTCTTTTTTATCTTCAGTGCGTTTAAACATCATGGTTTCGCTTGAAATGCTCATAACTATTCCTCCTTTAAAAATAAAAAGGCTTTTTATTTATTTTAACATACCTTAACGCAAAATAATAGAAAGAAACGGCTGAGCTTTAAACCCAGCCGTTACTATTTTGTGAAATTATTTAATCTGTCCTTCAATAACAGTCAGCGCGGTTTTAAGTGCTTCATCAAGTTTGGAAGCATCTTTGCCGCCGGCCTGCGCCATATCGGGGCGTCCGCCGCCGCCGCCGCCGCAAACCTTGGCAACTTCCTTAACAATCTGCCCGGCATGGATGCCTTTGGCAACAGCGTCTTTGGTTGCCATGGCAAGAATGTTGATTTTGCCGCTGTCAATAACATCGGCCAGCACTACAACGCCGCCTACTTTATCGCGCATCTGGTCGCCCAGGCTGCGCAGTGCTTCAACGTCACCGGCGCTTACTTTCTGTACAAGTACGGGAACGCCTTTAATATCGCAAACGCTGGAAGCAGCATCGCTTACCTGCGCTTTGGCAATCTGGCCTTCCAGCTCGCTGATTTTCTGTTCCGCTGCTTTATAATCGGACTGCAATGCGCAGATACGTGCGCAAAGGTCATTGCTGCGGCATTTAAGGCCGGTTGCTGCGGTTTTAACCATGTCTTCCATCTCGCGTACATAGTTCAGCGCGCCGTGGCCGGTTACGGCTTCAATACGGCGTACGCCTGCGCCTGTACTCGATTCGGACAGGATTTTAAACATGCCAATCTGCGCGGTGTTGCCAACATGCACACCGCCGCAGAATTCCATAGAGAAGCCCGGTACGGTAACAACGCGTACAATGCTGCCGTATTTTTCGCCGAACAGTGCAACTGCACCGCGTTTTTTTGCTTCGTCAATCGGCAGTTCTTCAATGGTTACATCTTTGGCTGCCAGAATCTGGTCATTAACAATTTCTTCAACCTTACGCAGTTCTTCTTCCGTTACCGGAGAGAAATGCGAAAAGTCAAAACGCAGGCGGTCAGGGCCAACATAGCTGCCTGCCTGGTTTACGTGGTCGCCCAAAACCTGTTTTAAAGCTGCATGCAGCAGGTGGGTTGCGGTATGGTTGCGGGCAATATCGTTTTTGCGTCCGCGTTCAATTTCAAATTTAACTTCGTCGCCAACGGCAACAGTGCCTTCGGTTACGGTGCCAATCATAATGGTTGCGCCGTCCGGCAGTTTTTTGGTAATTTCAACCTGCATTACACCGGCAGGGGCAATAATGCGGCCGGTATCACCAAGCTGTCCGCCGCCTTCAGCGTGGAATGCGGTAACATCGGTAATAACAGCGGCTTTTTTGCCGTCCTCCATGCTCTCAACCGGCTGTGCGTCATGAGCAGGATACATGGCAGCGATTTTGCCGCCCTGTGCGCCTTCATCAACCTTTAAGGAAGCAAGGTCAATGCTGCGGGTGTTGTAAATTACCGGGCGTCCGGTTTTGTCATCGCGGGCGTCGCGTGCCATTTTGCGCTGAACTTCCAAAGCCTCATTAAAGGCTTTATCGTCCATCGTCATGCCTTCTTCTTCCAGAATCTCGGCAGTCAGTTCACGCGGGAAACCGAAAGTATCGCTCAGGCGGAAAGCGGTTGCGCCGTCCAACACGGTTTTGTTTTCTTTTTTGAGGCTTTCGATTTCGGTGTATAAAAGGTCGCAGCCCTGGCGCAGAGTGCGCAGGAAGCTGGTTTCTTCCATCTCGATAACTTTATGGATAAAGCTTGTTTTTTCAACAAGGTACGGATACGGTTCTTTAAACATGTCAATAACAACATCAACCGCACCGTTAAGGAACTTGTCTTCAATACCGATTAAGCGCGCATGGCGTACGGCACGGCGCAGAACGCGGCGCAGTACATAGCCGCGGCCTTCGTTGGAAGGAAGCACGCCGTCGGCAATCATAAAGGTAATGCTGCGGACATGGTCGGCAATAACCTTTAAGGATACGTCGGTCTTTTTATCCTTGCCGTATTCTACGCCGGCAACCTTAGCGGCGTATTCAATAATCGGGAAGATAAGGTCGGTTTCAAAGTTGGAAGGCTTGCCCTGCAATACGGAAGCAAGGCGTTCAAGGCCTGCGCCGGTATCAATGTTTTTATTGGCAAGCGGTGTGTAAGTGCCGTCTTCATGCTGGTCATACTGGGTAAATACCAGGTTCCAGATTTCAAGGAAACGGTCGCAGTCGCAGCCGGGTTTGCAGTCCGGCCTGCCGCAGCCGCGTTCTTCGCCCATATCAATGTGCAGCTCGCTGTCCGGTCCGCACGGGCCGCTGCCGGTTTCCCAGAAGTTTTCTTCAAGGCGTACAATGCGTTCATCAGGCACGCCTACAACATTGTGCCAGATTTCGTATGCTTCATCGTCAGTAGGATGAATGGTTACCCACAGTTTATCGGCAGGCAGCTCCAGTTCTTTGGTTAAAAATTCCCAGCTCCAGGGAATGATTTCTTTTTTGAAATAATCGCCGAAGGAAAAATCGCCCAGCATTTCAAAATAGGTATGGTGGCGCGCAGTACGGCCTACGTTTTCAATATCGCCGGTGCGCACGCATTTCTGGCAGGTAGTAATACGCGGAGAAGGCGGTTTCATTTTACCGGTAAAAAACGGTTTAAAAGGCGCCATGCCCGCGCCAATTAAAAGCAGAGTCGGGTCATCCTGCGGAATGAGCGAAGCGCTCGGCAGCACGAGATGCCCTCTGTCTTCAAAAAACTTTAAAAATCTTTTACGGATTTCATTACCACTCATGTACTTCATAATTCAAAAATCGCTCCTTTTAAATAGGTACAACGCATAAGAAAATTATATAAAAATTAGCGTGCAAAGTCAACGCACGCTAAAAGTATACAGGGTTATTAATTAATTTTTCTATTTGTCATGCAGCGCTTTTTCCGCGCCAATATCCTTCGGGAAGTAATATTTGTGCCCGATAAGTTCATCAGGCATATACTGCTGCTGTACCCAGCCGCCGGGATAATCGTGCGGATATTTATAGCCCGTTCCGTGCCCCAGCGCACCTGCACCGGGGTAATGCGCGTCGCGCAGATGTTTGGGCACCGTGCTCTGCACCGCACGCGCTTCTTCACGCGCACTGAAAATTGCCGTGCAGCAGGCGTTGCTTTTTGGGGCGTTTGCTATATAGCACACGGCCTGCGCCAACGGCAGCTGTGCTTCCGGCAGGCCTATAAAATGGGCAGCCTGCGCCGCGGAATTAGCCACAACAAGCGCCATCGGGTCAGCATTGCCTACATCTTCTGCCGCGCAGATAACAATGCGCCGCGCGATAAAACGCACGTCCTCGCCGCTTTCCAGCATCTCTGCCAGATAATGCAGCGCCGCGTCGGCGTCACTGCCGCGCATGCTTTTTATAAACGCCGATACCGTGTCATAATGGCGGTCACCCTTTTTATCGTAACGCT
>OCPV01001171.1_pt1 | contig 15207 bp, 17 predicted proteins | sample 1538511 | NCBI WGS metagenome assembly OCPV01 (sample SAMN04571704, study PRJEB22368) | human gut metagenome | biome: human gut; material: stool | host: Homo sapiens | place: Luxembourg | collected 2012-08-30 | reverse complement strand
TTGTAAGAAAAGCTAAAAAACAAGAAAAAGTAAATAAAATAAAGAGATATAAACAGGAAAAAAAGCCTATTTTAAGATAGGTTTTTCTTCCTGTTTTTTTGCGTTTTAAATTTAAGATTTTTTGAAAGAATAAAACAAACTAAAAAAATGAATAAAAAATATTAACTTTGTAAATAAAAATTTTAAGGAGGAAAAATAATGTCAAGATTTTTAAGAAACAAGGAAAAAGAAGAAGGAATAACTTTAATAGCACTAATAACAACAATAATAGTATTGTTAATTTTAGCAGGAATAACAATAGGAGCAATAACAGGAAGTAATGGGATAATAGGACAAGCACAAAGTGCAAAAGAAGAAACAGAAATATCACAAGAAAAGGAAATAATAGATATATCAACAGTAGAAGCAATGGGAAAAAATAATAGAGGAAATTTGGAAGAAGAAGAATTTCAAAATGCTATTGATAAACACACAAATGGAAAAGCAGATGTAACAGATGTAGGAGAAGAGTTTGAAGTGTTTTTTGAAGAATCAAATAGATATTATACAGTAGATAAAGATGGAAATATATTAGGACAAATAGATGCAATAGAAGATAAATATCCAGGAGATATAACAAGAAAAGAAGATGGAACAGTATTAGATGGAAGTAAAGAGCATCCATATGAAATAAACTGTATAGAGGATTTAGTAGCATTTTCAAATATAGTAAATGGAACAGGAAAAATATTTGTTGATGGCAAGTTAACTGATGCAACAAAAACTACTTTTGGTGATAAATATATAATATTAACAAGAGATTTAAACTTTAAATCAAGTTCATCATATATAGATAGTACAAGGACAGATTTTGGAGATATAAATGGAAATGCAGAAGATGGAAATGCGTTAATTACAGAAATGACAACAGGAACAGGATTTACGCCAATTGGAAAAGATAGTTATAGCTTTTTTGGAGGATATTTTGACGGAGATTATCATAAAATTCAAAACATATATATATCAAAAACTGGTCAAGCAGGTTTATTTGGTTATGTATCGATTTCAAATGCTGATAGATTATCATCAATAAAAAACTTAACAATTACAGGAAATATATCAGGAACAGGAACAGTTGGAGGGATAGTAGCTACTATAACAAATAGCGCACGGTGGAAATGTGTTAGTTGAAAATTGCAAAAATGAGGCAAACATAACAACAGAAAGTACAAATGGAGATAATGTTACAATAGGAGGAATTATAGGCGCAAAATGGAGTAGTAATAACCTTTACTTTACAATTAACAATTGTGAAAATAAAGGAAAAATAACAGGAGAAGCAAGCGGAACATTGTGGAGTGGAGGTATAATTGGATGTGGATATAATAATACAGATATCATAAATTGTAATAATACAGGTACATTAGAAGGAACTACTACAGATAAAAATGGTGGTTCTTTAGGAGGAATTGTCGGATATTCTCCTTTTCCATCAAAAATATTAAATTGCTATAATCAAGGAAATATAAGTATAACAAAAGGGAATGTTGGAGGAATAATAGGAAACGGCGGTTGGCATCAAGCATATTTAGTAAACTGCTATAATACAGGAAAATTAACAGGAGGAACACAAGGTGGATTAGTAGGAGATTTTAATATTAGTAATGACTTATTAGTTACAAAAAACTGTTATTTTATAAATACTGAAGTAAGCAAAGCAATAGGAAGAGGAAACGTAAATGAAGCAAATGAAGAGGGAATAGTAGGATGCACAGAAGAAGAACTAAAATCTAGTGATGTTCTAAGTAAATTCAATGAAATAGAAGAGTCAGAAGATTATGATGTATCACAATTTAACAAATGGGAAAAAGGAGAAAACGGATATCCAGCCTTTATAAGAAATGAAAAATAACGTTAAATGATGAAACGGACATAAATATCTTATGTCCGCTATTTTTTTATTTGCCCGTGCGAATTGCGAAGCAATTTGTATATGTGGCGAAGCCACTTTTCCTATTTTATTATTATTTTACTTGTGTAATCTAAATTACTCTGTGAATTATTTTTATATCCAATAGTATAAACATTAGTTGCTAAAATGTCTTTTCCAAGCATATTGATAAGATTTTTATTAAAACTAGAATCTAAGAACTTTTTAACAGAAGTTATAACTTCAAGTCTTGGATTTTGTTTTATTGCTTCAGAAAGAAGGTATTTTCCTTTATCATTAAATCCAAGAACACGAATATATGGATTTTGTTTTTTTGATACTTCAATATCTTTTTTAGTAAGTTTTAATAAACTATATAAAAGTATTCTTTGAATCCTTGTTAACGTATATCTTTTTGATTTTATATTTTCTATTAATCCATCTAAAGTATTACACATACTTACAGCTTTTTTTAGAGAATATTCAAGACCTTCAGAAACATCAGGAAGATTTGCGATTTCTTCTATACTCATAGTTCTTAAGTTATATATAATTTGTTTTTCAAAAACAGATAAATCATTTACAGCTTGTCCAAATTTTATTTGATTTATTAATAATTGATAACTTGTCTCAGGCATTAAACTTTTAAGAGGTTGAAAACCGCCATTTTTTACAATATTTCTAATAGCACTAGCACTAGCAATATCAGAAGTATAACTTAAATCATTATATCCTGTTTCATATCTTTCAATAGGAACAGGCTGGATTTTACTCTTTAGCTTTTTTAAAGCTTTTATATATTCAATTCCTAAAATATTATTTGGAGCAGATAAAGCTTCTGCATAATCACGAATATCATTTAAATACATCATTAATGCATTTTGTCTAGCTTTAGGAAAAGCAAGACCTTTGTTTAATTCAGTAGTAAGTAGAGCTTTATATTCTTTAGGTTCTTCATAAAGAATAGTTGCTATTTTATCTAAAACATTAATATCAGAAGTTTCAGCACCAAATGAAACATAGTCTACAACTTTTAGTGAATTTAGGATTTTTATACCACCATTTGCAAAGTTTTCAGCACTAGAAATAGCATAAACAAGAGGTAATTCAATAACTAAATCACAACCAGCCTCTAAAGCCATTTTAGTTTTAGTCCATTTATCAACAATAGAAGTGTCGCCTCTTTGAGTAAAATTGCCAGAAATGACAGCAACAACATACTTAGAACCAGTAATCTTTTTTGATTGTTCTAAGTGATATAGATGACCATTATGAAATGGGTTATATTCAGCAATTATACCTAAAACTTTGCTCATAATCTAAAATCCTTTCTTGTAAATTTTAAAATTAACTGATATAATATTACCATAAATTAGCAAAAAAAACAATTAGAAAGGTATTAGTTATGGAAAAAGTTATAATATATACAGATGGTGCATGTTCAGGAAATCCTGGTCCTGGTGGATGGGGAGCAATCCTTATGTATAAAGATAACAAAAAAGAAATATCAGGAGGAAAAAAAGATACAACAAACAATGTCATGGAATTAACAGCAGTAATAGAAGGGTTAAAAATGTTAAAATTCCCTTGTGATGTTGAAGTATATAGTGATAGTGCATATGTAGTTAATGCGTTTAATCAAAAATGGATTAATTCATGGATAAAAAATAATTGGAAAACATCAGGAAAAGAACCTGTAAAAAATAAAGAAATATGGCAAGAGTTATATGAATTAACTAAAATACACAATGTTAAATTTATAAAAGTAAAAGGTCATAGTGATAATGAGTTTAATAATAGATGTGATGAGATGGCAAGAGAAGCAATTAAAAATTTATAATATTACATTTATATTACATTAAATGAAATTTGTTGAAATCTGTATTAAATTCTATTATAATAAAGTTGTATAGTATTGTAACAAAGGGGGAAAACCATGGATAGCTTTGCAGATTATATTTTAAACGAAGAAGAGTTATCTTCAAAGATGGAAATTGTATATTATCTATCCAAAAAAAGAAGGATTTTTTTCAATAAATCAGTAGTATTAAAAACAGAAATTACTAGGATGTTTTTAAACTATTCAAAAATTGATGTTGATAAAAATCTTGTATTAACAGCAACACTTTTATGTAATTGTAAAAAAATAGATAATGCACAAGACCTTCAAAAAATACATACTTATGCAAAAGAGGGAGCAGAGTATTTAAGAGAATTAGGATTTAATAAAAGATTTGCAAAAATTTGTGAAGAAGTAAATAGATATAGTAATAGCAATCCAAGAGAAAGAGAAAGCGACATATTAGAATTAGTGGACCAATTTGGAGGAATGCTTTTAGATAGACCAGAAAGAATAGGATTTAAGCCTGATGAAGCATTAGTATTATTAGAACATAGAAATCTAAAAGATGAATATAACAGATATTTAAATACTTTCATAGAATTTGTGAACTTTATGGAAAAAATAGAGATGGAAGATGTAGTTAATATGTCAGCTCTAAGAAGATTAGTAAAAATACATAATGAAACAGATGAACTAACAAAATTTATTCAAGAAGTTGTTTATGAATATGAACCTAAAGTTGATAAATTAATGAATAGTTATTCAGATGAACTTGCAGAAGAAATGTTATCAAAAGTAAACAATCCAAACAGACCATTATTTAGTGAAGCAACAACTAAAAAAATATTAAATCATATAGCAGACGAAAATATTTTAAAACAAGAAAACTAAAGATAAAATGATGGACGAAGTAAAAAAGCGTCCATTTTTTAAGGAGAGCAAAAGGAGGAATAAGAAATGTACGAAGTATTTGCAGATTTACATGTACACATAGGAAGAAGTGAAAGTGGAAAACCAATAAAAATTACTGCAGCAAGGTCTTTAAACTTTGCAAATATTGCAAAAGAATGTGCTGATAGAAAAGGAATAAATGTAGTAGGAATAATTGATTGTGCATCACCTTATGTAATAGAAGATATTGAAAACTTTCTAAAAACAGGAGATGCTTATGAATTAAAAGACCGGAGGAATTATATATAAAGATAAAGTATGTATAATTCTAGGAAGTGAAGTAGAAACATCTGAAAAAGGAAGAGATGGAAAAAAAGGAGCAGCACATAACTTATGCTATTTTCCACATTTAAGTGATATTAAAGCTTTTTCAAGTGAACTTAGTCATCATTTAAAAAACATAACTTTAAGTACACAAAGAACAGACTTATCAGGTTATGATTTAATAGATATTGTCGAAAAATATAATGGAATATTAATTCCAGCACATGTATTTACTCCTCATAAAAGTTATTATGGAAATTGTACAGATAGATTAGAAAATATATTTAAAGAAAAATTTCGGTAAAATATTTGCTATAGAACTAGGTTTAAGTTCTGATACATATTTAGCAGATATGATTTCTGAATTAGAAACAAGAACATTTTTAACAAATTCAGATGCACATTCTTTACCTAAAATTGCAAGAGAATATAATAAAATGCAAGTAGAAGATATTTCTTTTAAAGAAATAGTAAAAGCTATAAAAAATGAAGATGGAAGAAAGGTTTTAGCAAATTATGGATTAGACCCAAAGCTAGGTAAATATCATAGAACATATTGTGACGATTGCGAAGACTCAATAGAAACAAAAGAACCTGTCGAATTTTGTCCTAAATGTGGTGGAAAAAATGTAACATTTGGTGTTTTTGATAGAATTGAATTAATAAAAGATAAAGAAAAAAGCAAAAGTCCAAAATCAAGACCACCATATATCTATCAAGTACCTCTAGGATTTATTCCAGGAGTTGGCGGAAAAACAATTACTAAATTATTAGATACGTTTGATACAGAAATGAATATTCTTCATAAATTATCAAAAGATGATATAGAAGCAGTAGTTGGAGAAAAGGTAGCAGAAAACATAGTAAATGCAAGAGAAGGAAAAATGGAAGTACACTCTGGTGGCGGAGGAGTATACGGAAAAGTTTTAGCTAAAAATTAAATTTATTTAAAGTTCTAAAATATCTTTTATTGAATAGACATTATGTATAAAACATGAAGGAGAAAAGATATGAAGGACAAAGGAATAAGGATTAAAAATACAATAAAACAGCATATTGCAAACAATTTGAAAGAATACATAATTGTAACTATTATATTTATAATAGGAATATTTTTGGGAGTATTATTTATAAATAATGTAGGCGATTCTGAAAAACAAGAAATTACAGGATATTTAAATAGTTTCATAGAAAAAATGAAAAATATAGGAAGCTTAGATTATGGAGAGTTACTAAAAACAAGTATTTGGCAAAATGTTTTAACAGCAATTGTGATTTGGTTTTTTGGAACAACAGTAATTGGAATTCCGATAGTATTTGGATTAGTATTATATAGAGGCTTTTGTTTAGGTTATACAATAGCTTCATGTATAGTAACATTTGGTACAGCAAAAGGAATTTCTTTTATATTTACTACTATTTTTTTACAAAATATTTTGCTTGTTCCAGCTATACTTGCAATTTCTGTTAGTGGGTTTAAGTTATATAAATCTATTGTAAAAGAAAAAACAAAAGAAAACATAAAATTAGAAATAATAAGACATACAGTTTTTTCTTTTATAATGCTACTTTTGATGGTACTTTCATCTGTTATTGAGATTTTTATTTCGACAAATCTTTTAAAAAACTTTGCAAAATATTTTTAAAATGTATTTACTTTTTTTAAATTGTTTGATATAACATAAGTGGTTTATGTAAATAGATTATTTTATAGAGGTAGGGGAGATTAATGGAAAGACAATTAAAATACTTTTTTGATTTTTTAGAAAATGATAAAAAATTATCAGAAAATACATTACAATCATATAGAAGAGATTTGAAACAATTTAAAAGATTTTTAGAAGCTTGTGAATTAAGATATGATAGGGTAAAAGAAGAAGATATTAAAGATTATATAAAAGAATTACAAGAAAACGGAAAAAAAGCATCTAGTATATCTAGGTGTATAGCATCTATTAGGTCTTTTTATCAATTTGTATTAAAAAGGAAAAAAATAAAAGTAGACCCTACAGCAAATGTACAATCTCCAAAAATAGAGAAAAGAGTACCAAGTGTTTTAACATCTAAAGAAGTAGAATTATTATTAGAACAACCAAAAGATGTTGATTTAAAAGGCATTAGAGATAAAGCGATGTTAGAATTTGCTTATGCTACGGGAATGAGAGTAACAGAAATAATTTCATTAAATATTGATGATGTGAATTTAGAAGAAGGTTTTGTTATATGTAGAAGTGGAAATAAACAAAGAAATATTCCACTAGGTACAATGTCATTAAAAGCATTAAAAGAATATATAAATGATGCAAGAGGAATTTTAATTAAAAACGAAGATGAAAAAGCTTTATTTGTAAACATAAATGGTGGAAGATTAACAAGACAAGGATTTTGGAAAATTATAAAATATTATAAAGAACAAGCTCATATAACAAAAGATATTACACCACATGTTTTAAGACATTCATTTGCAACACATCTTTTACAAAATGGAGCTGATTTAAAAGCAATACAATTAATGCTTGGACATTCAGATATCTCATCAACACAAGTATATATGCAATTCCAAGATGAAGGTCTAAAAAATATATATAGAAAAGCACATCCAAGAGCTTAAAAAAGTAAATGTAAAAAATTATATTAAAATGCCAGAAGATAGATAATTCTTTTGGTGTTTTTTTTCATATTTTTTCTTTACATATTTTTTAAAATCCTTTATTTTGCTGGACATCTTGGCAAAAAAAAGATATAATAAGGAATGTAAAAACCAAGAAAAGAGTTGGAAAAATGAAGAAAAAGAAAGTACTTTTTATTTCAAGTACAGGAGGACACTTAAGTGAATTATTGCAATTATCTCCTTTATTTGAAAAATATGATTATTATATAATAACAGAAAAAGATAAAGCAAACGAAACTCTAAAAGATAAATATAAAGAAAGATTATACTTTTTACCATATGGAACAAGAAGTAAATTGTTTTCATATATTTTTAAATATTTATATTTATGTATAAAAACTGTTTTTTATTATTTCAAAATAAGACCAAAAGTTATTGTAACAACAGGTACACATACAGCAGGACCTATGTGTATCTTAGGAAAAATATTTGGAAGTAAAATAATATATATAGAAACATATGCAAACACAAATAAAAAAACAGCAACAGGAAGATTAATTTATCCAATTGCAGATTTATTTATTGTACAGTGGGAAGAAATGCTTAAGATTTACCCTAAGGCAAAATATGGAGGTTCGATTTATTCATGATTTTAGTTATGTTAGGAACTCAAAATAATAGTTTTCATAGATTGTTAGAAAAAATAGATAAATTAATAGAAGAAAAAAAGATACAAGATAAAGTAATAGTACAAGCAGGTTATACAAAATATGAATCAAAAAATATGAAGATTTTTGGATTAATTCCAGAAGAAGAATTAGAAAGATATCAAGAACAAGCAGACTTAATAATAACACATGGTGGAGTAGGTTCAATAATATCATCATTAAAAAAAGGCAAAAAAGTAATTGCAGTTCCAAGATTACATAAATATGGAGAACATGTAAATGACCATCAAAAAGAAATTGTAGAAACATATAACAAAAAAGGATATATAATCGGAGTAAAAGGGGTAGGAGGATTGGAAAAAGCACTTACTAAAGTAAAAGACTTTGAGCCAAAACCCTTACAAAGTAATAATCAAAAAATGTTAAATTTAATCAGTGATTTTATTGACCGGGATTTAGGGGACGGACCTCAAAATCCCTCTATCTAGGAATAAAGATACAGAAATAAAAATTCTTCCAACTAATTTAGAACTAAAAGTGAAAAGGAGAAATACGTGGCAATAAAAAAAAAGAAAAACAAGAAAAAGTTGTAAAAATAAATAAAATATTTAATTCAGTATGGTTTGTCATAATTATAGGAGTATTAATATTATTAAAAACAATATTATTTTATTATAATACAGTTGCTATAAGTGATAGACTATACAGTGATACAGTAATTGGAACAATTTTCTTTGTAATTATGATAGTTTGTTTCTTATGTGTATTGCCAAATAGGGGAAGGATAGTAGGAGCAATTGTTATAAATGTCCTAATTAGTCTTTTACTGTTTTGTGATAATGTTTACTATAATTATTCTAATAGTGTCCTTTCAGTAGCACAATTGATAAATATCCAATATGGCGAAGAAATTATGGGTACACTTCCAATGTTATTAAAATTATATCAAATTTTATACTTTGTGGACATATTTGTTTTATTTATATTATTAGCATTAAAAAAACTAAAAATAGAAAAAAAGGAAAAAAAGACAAAAAAACAATTAATCTTAAAATTAGCAGTTGGAATAGTTGGAGTAATTATGTTTTTGGTAATAGGTGTAGATTATGTCGAAAAAGGGAAAGAAAAATCATACAACAAAGACCAACAAATAAAAGAAGCAACAATATTTGGTTATCATATATATGATATAGAAAATGTGATAACAATAAAACAAACAACAAAATATAAAGAAAAAGAAGATATGTTAGCAGATTATAAAGAATTAAAAGAAGAATATGAAGAACAATATGGATTAGAAAAATATCCTGGTTTCAAAGGAATATTAGAAGGAAAAAATGTTATAATTTTGCAATTAGAATCAATTCAAGAATTTGTCATAAATAAAGCAATAAATGGAAAAGAAATAACACCAAACTTAAATAAATTTTTAAATGAGAATATTACATTTTCTAATATGAATATGCAAAGTTATTCAACAACAGCAGATAGTGAATTTTCAACTGTTACATCACTATATCCAATGGAAAATGGAATGTCATTTGCTAGGTATTATACAAATACATATAATACGATTTTTGATAATTTCAATAATGCGGGTTATGATACTTCATATATGCATGGAAATTATGCATATTTTTGGAATAGAGGAAATGTTTATTCAAGATTTAATTTAGACCACTTAGAATTAAAAGAACAATTTCAAGATACATCTGAAAACATTAATGAATATTTATCAGATGAGCTTTTGTATAAACAAGCAGTACAAAAATTAAGTAGTTATGATAAGCCATTTTTTACATATATTGTTTCAGCATCTTCACATACACCATTTACTTTAGAAGGATTGCAAGATAGAACAAAAGTAAATATAGATGTCGGAAAATATAAAGATACATACTTTGGAAATTATTTAGAAGCAGTAAATTATGCTGATTATGCATTTTGGGTTTTTGTAGAAGAATTAAAAAATGCAGGTTTATATAACGATACAGCAATATTATTATTTGGAGACCATAACGGACTTGGTATGTATGATGAAGATATGTTAGACTTCTTAAAAGAACTAAATCCAGACTTAACAGATGTAGATATAAGATTAAATTATACAAAAGTAGCTTGTGGAATGAAAATACCAGGAATAAGTGGACTAACAATTGAAAAACCAGTAACAAAACTAGATATAAAACCAACTTTTAGTTATTTGTGTAATTTAGAAGATGGACTATCTCTAGGAACAAATATGTTTGAAAGTAAAGATTTTGTATCATTAAATAATGAAAGAATAATAAGTACTAGATACTATTATGATGAAATGTGGTATGACATATTAACAGGAGAAATTGTTGATATAGAAAATGTAGATGAAGAAATAAAAAATGTATTATTAAAATATGAAGAACAAATGAGGGAAGAACTAGAAATTTCAAATTCTATTAGTATTAATAATTTATTAAAATAAAAATCGGGAATTTGGGGACGGACCTTAAATCCCTCTAAGGAGGAAACATAAAATGGAAGATGAAAGATTGATAAATCCGGAGTTAGAAGGTCCAGGAGAAGAGAGAATGGAAAATTCTTTAAGACCAAAAACTTTAGATGAATATATTGGACAAGATAAAGTAAAAGAAAATATGAAAGTATACATAGAAGCTGCTAAAAAAAGAGGAGAACCATTGGATCATGTACTTTTATATGGTCCTCCAGGATTAGGAAAAACTACTTTATCAAATATTATCTCAAATGAGATGAACTCAAATATAAAAATCACATCAGGTCCGGCAATAGAAAAACCTGGAGATTTAGCAGCACTTCTTACTAATCTTTCAGAATTTGATGTTTTATTTATTGATGAAATACATAGATTAAGCAAAAGTGTTGAAGAAATACTTTATCCTGCTTTAGAAGATTTTACACTAGATATAATAATAGGAAAAGGACCTAGTGCAAGGTCAATAAGATTAGACCTTCCTAAATTTACTCTAATTGGAGCAACAACAAAAGCGGGGTCACTTACAACTCCTTTAAGAGATAGGTTCGGAATAGTACATAGATTAGAATTATATAATGTGGAAGATTTAACAAAAATAGTAAAAAGGTCAAGCACAATTTTAGAAATAGAAATAGAAGATGATGCAGCAGTAGAGATAGCAAGAAGGTCAAGAGGAACACCTAGAATTGCAAATAGACTTCTTAAAAGAGTAAGAGATTATGCAATAGTTTTAGGTGATGGAAAAATAACTTTAAAAATAACAAAAATAGCATTAAACAAGCTAGAAATAGACGAATTAGGGTTAGATGAAATAGATAGAAAAATATTAGAAACAATGATTGTGCAGTATGAAGGAAGGCCTGTCGGAATAGAAGCACTAGCTGCAACCATAGGAGAAGAAATAGACACAATAGAAGATGTTTACGAACCATATTTAATTCAAATAGGTTTTATTGCAAGAACATTAAGAGGAAGAAAAGTATTACCACCAGCATATGACCATTTAGGTTTTAGCAGGGATTAGGGGACACCCCTTTTTGGTATAAAAAAGAAACATAAGATGGATTAAATATTTATTAAAGAGGTAGATTAAAAATGAAATTATTAATGCATACTTGTTGTGCACCTTGTAGTGTGTACTGTATAGATTCTTTAAGAAATGAAAATATAGAGCCAACTGTATATTGGTTTAATCCAAACATCCATCCATATATGGAATATAAAGCAAGACGTGACTGTTTAAAAGAATATACAAAAAGCATAAATGTAGAAGCAATTTTTGAAGAAAATTATGGATTAGATGATTTTTGCAAAAATGTATCAAATTCTTTAGATACAAGATGCAAAGATTATTGTTATCCAGTTCGTTTAGAGCAAACTGCAAGATATGCAAAGGAACACGGATATGATACTTTTACAACAACACTTTTAGTGAGTCCTTATCAAAAGCATGAAGCAATTGCAGAGTTAGCAGAAAAAATTGCACTAATATACAATCTTAAATTCTTATATAGAGATTTCAGGGTTGGTTTTAGAGAAGGACAAGCAAAGGCAAGAGAGTTAGGATTATATATGCAAAAATATTGCGGTTGTATTTTCTCAGAGGAAGATAGATATTTAAGCCACAATCAAGAAAACCCAAAGTTACCAGAAGGTTTTGAGTTTTTACCAGTAAAGCGTTCAATTATTATTAAGAAAGAAAGAGATAATAAAGAACAATATTTAGATTTATTACTTGAAGCAGATCCAAGCAAAGAGATGGTTAACAAATATTTAGCTAATGGAGAATTATTTGTATTAACATATAGAGAAGAGCCAGTTTGTGTTTCTGTGGTAACAAAGATAGATAATGATACTGTAGAATTAAAAAATATAGCGACAAAAGAAAGTTATAGAGGAAAAGGTTATGCTAAAAAAATGATAAAATATTTGGCAGACAATTACAAACAAAAGTATAAAAAAATGATTGTAGGAACAACAGAAAATAATATTCCATTCTATGTAAAACAAGGATTTGATAAATATGAAAAAACAATAAAAAATTATTTTGTTGATAACTATGATGAAGATATAAAAGATGGAAATCTACATTGCATAGATATGTATTATTACTCAAAAGATTTGAAGAAAAGATGAAAGATAACTAGTAATTTGTCTTGCAGGTTAAAAATATATTTATGAATTTAATGAAAGTTGTAGACAAGATTTAAATAATATTGTAAAATAATAACATAGGAAATGAGAATAAGCAGATGTGGTTTGCCTCCTACATAAGAGGAGGTGAGGCGTATGGTAGAAATAAAAGCATTATTATTAATAATAAAAATACTTTTTACTGGTTTAGTATCAGTAACTATCATTACGTTTGCCTTAATTATTGCATTAGTAGTAATTATTAGCAAACAAAAATAACCAATAAAAAACACATCTGTTACTTGACGGTAAGATGTGTTTTCACAAATTACTGGCAAACCACTTTGTGGTTTCTCCATTTCCTATATTTATTATAATCTATTTATAAGTAAAAAGTCAAGAAATAAGATAAAGTTTTGTGAAATAGTTATAGAAATATTAGTGGTAATCATTTAGACAACTTACAAGTTATGCAGTTAAGTTTAAATAAAAATTAAATTGTCTCGTCATTAGATATATAATTTATAAAAATTAAAATATAAAATAACGGTACCATTAAACCAAAATTTTTAGAAATAAAAATAAAATAATTAATGGAGAAAGGTAAGTATAATATATTAATTTTTAAACTTTATTATATTATACAAGGTGTAAAAATGTATTTATCAGAAGAAACAATGAAAAATTTATCAAAAATTATTGGAGTGCCATCAGAAGAATTAAGAAAAATGGATGAGGATGAAATAAAAGAATATGTGGAAAGAAAAATTGGAAGAAAACTTAAATGGCCTGAAGGTGCAAAAGTAGAAGGACTTCCAATAAGAACAATGGAAAGTGCAGAAAAAGCAATGGGAGCAGAAAATAGAGATGAAGAAGAGGAAGAAAGATAAAAAAGTATTGGTTTAATTCAAATATTCATTAATATATGTGATATAAAGCAAGGTTGTAACTGATTAAAAGACTATACCAAAGATAGGAGAGATAATTATGAAAAAACAAAAAGAAAAAACTTCAAATATGATAAATATAAATGTAGCAAAAAAGCATGATAACGGAATAACATTAATTGCACTAGTTATAACAATTATAGTTTTATTAATTCTAGCAGGGATAACTATTTCGGCTCTAACAGGTGGCAATGGGATTTTATTTCAAGCTGGTACTGCAAAGGAAAAACAAGAACTAGCAGAAATAATAGAAAATATAAGAATTGATATATCAGGAGTACAGACAGAAAATGAAGGTAGTATCTCAGAAAAAGAACTAAATGATATACTATCTAAATATGGTGAGATATCAGAAAGTGGAGAGGAAAAGATATTAACCACTAGTAAAGGCACTATAAAAGTATCAGATATCTGGAATGGGGCGACATTAGATAAAGGTGTAAGTATAAGTGAAATATTTGATAGTACAGGAGAAATAGAAGAAAAGTTACATATAGGAGATTTTATAAATTATACAGCAGGAACATGGACGAAAGAAGAAATAGAGGCAATTGGAGCAAATAATTCTACAAGTTTACCTCAAAATGCGTACCAATTTGGAGGTTTTGTAGAAGGTAGTAGTAGAGATAGTAATGCGACTGCATATAGAGCGACAGATTTTAATTATAACAAAGATGCTATAACAGGAGAAGAAATTGCAGGATGGAGGCTATTTGATGTAATGGATGATGGAACTGTAATATTAATTTCAGCAGGTTGCCCTGAAGATTACTATCAACCAGAAGGAAAAGCAGAATATGGTTATATTACACAATTTATCTTAACAAATACAATAAATAGTTATGCAGATGCAATTGATATAGGATTAGGAACTACATATAAAGCAAGAGATTGGAGCATGTATGTAAACTCTAAATATAATGCAATATCAGCAACAACATTAACAAAAGAAAGGTTAGACGAGTGGTTTGTAAAATATACAGAACAGCCAAATTCAGTAAGTGGCTATAGCAATTTATCTAATACACAATTTGAATCTCTAATAAATATTAATGTATATTATTGGCTTTGTACAGCTTTTAGAGATACTGGTGGTATTTATTTTGTCGATGCTAATTCGATGGGTGCTCGTAATAATTTTGCAAATGGTTTTAGAGTGCTAGTTTCATTATCACCAGAAGTTAAATTTTCAAGTGAAAGTAGTGGAACAAAAACAGTAATAAGTAAAGAAAAAGAGTATACATACAATGTATGGGATATAGAAATATAGATTAAGTAAATATCAGATTAAATTAGAAAAAATTAAAAATTAAGAAAAAGGTGGAAAAATCTTTCTACCTTTTCTTTAATTTTCTATTAAAATAATAGAAAATTACAATTAAATATGATA
>OCPV01001151.1_pt1 | contig 15505 bp, 10 predicted proteins | sample 1538511 | NCBI WGS metagenome assembly OCPV01 (sample SAMN04571704, study PRJEB22368) | human gut metagenome | biome: human gut; material: stool | host: Homo sapiens | place: Luxembourg | collected 2012-08-30 | reverse complement strand
GTGGCAGCTGATCCGCCAGGCGGCGGAGCTGCTGACGCGCCTGCCCACCCTGCTGGCAGGGCTGCCGGGAATGACTGCCGCCCTGCGGCAGCGGCTGGACGACTTCTGTGCCGCCTGCCCCCAGGGACTGCGGGGCTGGCTGGAGGAGATCCCCGCCCTGCTGGGGACCCAGGCGGCGGTGCTGGCGGAGCGGGCCAGCGGGGCGTGCATTACAGCGGCGGGGGCTCTGGCGGCGGCTTTGCCCGGGGTGTTCCTGTTCTGCGGCACCACGGCCCTGGCGGTGTTTTTCACCACCGGCAGCTATCCCCGGATCATGGCCTTCTTCCGCCGCCAGCTGGGAACGCGGCTGGACAGGGCCCGGGGTGTCAAGGCGAATCTCCTGTCCACCCTGGGGAAATGGTTCCGGGCCCAGGCCATTCTGCTGGGGGTCACGTTCTGTGAGCTGCTGGCGGGCTTTCTGCTGATGGGCCAGCGATACGCCCTGCTGCTGGCCGCCGTTACTGCGCTGGTGGACGCCCTGCCGGTGTTTGGCACGGGGACGGTGCTGCTGCCCTGGGCAGCGGCGTGCCTGCTGCTGGGGCAGGCCCCCCGGGCGGTGGCTCTTGCGGCGCTGTATGCGGTGATCTCCGCTGTGCGCAGCTTTCTGGAGCCCAAGGTCATGGCCGCCCAGGCGGGCCTTCCCCCCCTGGCGGCGCTGGCGGCTATGTACGCCGGCTTCCGGGCCTTCGGCGTGGCGGGCATGATCCTGCTGCCTGTGGCGCTGCTGTTCGTCAAGCAGCTCCATGACCAGGGCTATGTGGGGCTCTGGAAATAGCCTGAAAAGGGAAAATAACTGTTTTCTTGCCGGATGATCTGTGGTATAATAAAACGTTAGTGAAGATTTTTTGACAGGAGAATGCCAAGATGAACAAACAACGCCGCGCGGACCTGCTGCTGGTGATGACCACTTTTTTCTGGGGCGCCAGCTATTATCTGACGGATATCTGCCTGGACGACCTGCCTCCCATGACCCTCAATGCCTTTCGCTTCATCGTGGCCTTTGTGGTTCTGGGGCTGATTTTCTGGAAGCACGTGGTCCATGTGAACCGCATCACCCTGCGGTACAGCCTCATCGTGGGCCTGGCCCTGGCAGGGACGTACGTGGCGTATAACTACGGCATTACCCGCACCTCCCTCTCCAACGCCGCTTTCATCTGTGCCCTGCAGGTGATTTTTGCCCCGCTGCTGGGCTTTCTGTTCTTCCGGCAGAGACCCGGGTGGAAGCTGGGCGCCGCCCTGGCGGTGTGTACCGTGGGCATGGCCCTGTTGACGCTGAACGGTCAGCTGCGCCCGGCCTCCGGGGACCTGATCTGTATCATCACGCCCCTGTGCTATGCCGCAGACCTGCTGATTACGGAGAAGGCCGTCCGGGACCCCCGGGTGGACCCCCTGGGCCTGGGCGTGTGCCAGCTGGCAGTGGTGGGCGCCGTGACCTTAGCCCTGGCTCTGGTGCTGGGGGAACCCATCCATCTGCCTTCCTCCGGCAAAACCTGGGCGGCGGCGCTGTTTCTGGGCGTGATATGCTCCGGCATTGCCTTCGTCATTCAGTCTGTCCAGCAGCAGTATACCACCGCCAGCCATGTGGGCCTGATCTTTACCCTGGAGCCGGTATTTGCCTCCATGGTGGCCTTTGTCATGACCGGCGAGGTCCTGTCTCTGCGGGGCTATATCGGCGCGGCGCTGATGCTGCTGAGCCTGTTCATCATGGAGGGCGACTGGTCCTTCCTCCGCCGCAAAAAGCATACATAAAGGAGAACTTACCGTGGATAAACGATTGGAGCGCATCCTGCCCCGGGTGCAGAAGCCTGCCCGCTACGTGGGCGGGGAATACAACGCCGTGAAGAAGGACCCGGCCCAGGTGGATACCCGCATTGCCTTCTGCTTCCCGGACACCTATGAGATCGGCATGTCCAACCTGGGCATGCGCATTCTCTATGGCGTTATGAACAACATGGAGGGCGTGTGGTGCCAGCGGGTGTTTGCCCCCTGGGGCGACATGGAGGAGGAGATGCGCCGGGCGGGGATGCCCCTGTTTGCCCTGGAGTCCGGCGAGGCCATCACGGACTTTGACATCGTGGCCTTCTCCGTGGGCTATGAGATGGCCTTTCCCGCCATCCTGAATATGCTGGACCTGGCAAACATTCCCATTCACAGCGCGGAGCGCACGGCCCTGACCCCGCTGGTCATCGCCGGGGGCACCGCCATGTACAACGCCGAGCCCATCGCCGATTTCGTGGATCTGGTGAGCCTGGGCGAGGGAGAGGATCTCACCGTGGAGCTGGTGGAGCTGCACCGCCAGGCCCGGCGGGAGGGCTGGTCCAAGGAGGAGTTTCTCCGGGTTGCCGCCCGGCTGCCGGGGATCTATGTCCCCAGCCTGTACGACGTGACATATCACGATGACGGCACCGTGGCCGCCATTACCCCCCGGGACGGGGCTCCGGCGGTGGTGACCAAGCGCATCGTCCGGGATATGGACAAGTCTTTCTTTCCCACAAAAACCATTGTACCCTCCACGGAGATCGTCCAGGACCGGGTGATGCTGGAGTTGTTCCGGGGCTGCATCCGGGGGTGCCGGTTCTGTCAGGCGGGGTATGTGTATCGCCCCGTCCGCAACCGCAGCCGGGAGCTTTGCGCCCGGTACGGCGTGGAGGCCTGCAACGACTCCGGATATCAGGAGGTGACGCTGTCCAGCCTGTCCACCAGCGACTATCCGCCGCTGACGGAGCTGTGCGATGAGCTGGAGCCCTTCTGCCAGCAGCGGCACGTGAATCTCTCTCTGCCCAGTCTGCGGGCGGATAATTTCTCCATGAGCCTGATGGAGCGGCTGGCCAAGGGCCGCAAAACCGGTCTGACCTTCGCCCCGGAGGCCGGGACCCAGCGGCTCCGGGACGTGATCAACAAGAACGTTACCCAGGAGGACCTGCTGCAGTCCTGCCGCACGGCCTTCGCCGGGGGGTACAGCGCCGTGAAGCTGTATTTCATGCTGGGCCTGCCCACGGAAACCGATGAGGATGTGCTGGGCATCGCCGATCTGGCGGCCCGGGTCATGCACGCCTGGCGGGAGAGCGCCAGCAACAAAAACCGCGGTGTCCGCATCACTGTGTCCACCTCCTGGTTCGTGCCGAAGCCCCACACGGCCTTTCAGTGGGAGCCGCAGATCGCCAAGGAGGAGTATGAGCGCCGGGTGAATCTGCTGCGGGAGGCCATCAAAACAAAAACCGTCACCTATAATTGGCACGATTCCGACACCAGCTTCCTGGAGGCCGTTCTGGCCCGAGGGGACCGGCGCATGGGCCGGGTGCTGGAGGCCGCATGGCGCAAGGGGGCCAAGCTGGACGCCTGGGAGGAGTATTTCTCCCTGGACCGCTGGCTGGAGGCCTTTGACCAGTGCGGGCTGGACCCACACTTTTACGCCAACCGCATCCGGCAGCGGGACGAGCTGATGCCCTGGGCCATGATCTCCAGCGGCGTCACGGAGAGCTATCTCTGGCGGGAGCGGGAGCGGGCCTTTGCCGGGGTCACCACCCCGGACTGCCGCACCCACTGCAACGCCTGCGGCGCCAACCGATTGGTAGGAGGGAAATGCGATGTCTAAGCTGCGGCTGCTGTTTGTGAAGGAGGGGCCCGCCTCCTATATCTCCAATCTGGACCTGCTGCGGACGGTGCAGCGGGCCTTCCCCCGGACGGAGCTGGACATCAGGCACTCCCAGGGCTTCCATCCCCACCCCATCATCTCCATCGTCCTGCCTCTGCCGGTGGGCCAGTCCAGCGACTGCGAGCTGCTGGACTTTGAGGTCACCCAGGAAACGGACGGGGCGGGCATCGCGGAAAAGCTCAACGGGGGTCTGCCGGAGGGGCTGACCATTCTGGATTGCTACGAGGCCCGCCGCCCCGTGCGGGAGCTGACGTATTTGCAGGCGGATATGGAGCTGGACTATGACCGGGGCGTGCCCCATGGGGCCGCCCAGGCGCTGACGGAGCTGCTGCGCCGCCGGGAGCTGCTGATCGAAAAGCGCACCAAGCGCAAGCAGCTGGCGGAGGTGGACATCGCGCCTATGATCCGGGACATTTCCTTTACCCAGGGAGAAAATGTTCTTCGGGCCGCCGTGACGGTGCAGGCCCAGAACCCCGGCCTGAATCCCCAGCTGCTGGAAAAGGCCATCGCCCGGTACCTGCCGGAGCTGACTCCGGACTTCGTCCGCGTCCGCCGCCGGGAGCTGCTGGACGCCGACGGCCAGGTGTTCCGATGATCATCCCATCACCCGAAGGGCGACCCCCTTCGGGTGATCTTCTTGCCCCGGCGATGAGGGGGCCGGAGGACAGCGTCCTATGTTTCGTATAAATGACGTTCCCGGTAACGGCGGATTCCTTGACGCTGGGGGCAGTTTGCGGTACAATAGGGCCAGAATGCGGTATTATGCCCCGGGATTTGGGGCGGTTATGATAACATATAGGGAGATTTTTCCATGAACTTGCTTGAAAACACCCAGCTTTACCGTACCTACGGCGCGCACCCGGCGGGGCAGGGCTGGACCTTCCGGGTCTATGCCCCCAATGCCCGGGAGGCCGCCCTGGCCGGTGACTTCAACCGCTGGCAGCCCGTTCCCATGGAGCGGCAGGGCAGCGACTGGGTCCTCGCCGTTCCCGATGCCCAGCCCGGTCAATGCTACAAATACGTCATCACCGGCGCCGACGGTCAGGTCCGCTGGAAGGCAGACCCCTATGGCACCTATGCCCAGCTGCGGCCTGACACCGCCAGCCGCCTGTACGATGTGTCCGGCTTCCGCTGGCACGACGACGTGTGGCGGGAGCGCCGGAGGGAAACGCCGCTGACCGACGGCCCCCTGAACATCTATGAGGTCCATCCCGGCTCCTGGCGGCGGGATGAGGACGGCGGTTTTCTCAACTACCGCCAGCTGGCAGACCGGCTGGCCCCCTATGTCCGGGACATGGGCTATAACGCCGTGGAGCTGCTGCCGGTGACGGAATATCCCCTGGATGACTCCTGGGGTTATCAGTGCGTGGGCTATTTTGCCCCCACCAGCCGCTATGGCGAGCCCCACGACTTCATGTATCTGGTGGACCGGCTGCACCGGGCGGGCCTGGCGGTGATTCTGGACTGGGTCCCGGCTCACTTCTGCAAGGACGCCCACGGCCTCATCGACTTCGACGGCACCAGCCTGTATGAATATGCCGACCCCCTGAAGCGGGAGCATGAGGGCTGGGGCACCCGGGTCTTTGATTTCGGCAAGGACGACGTGCGGTCCTTCCTGCTGTCCTCCGCCCGCTGGTGGATGGAGGAATACCATGTGGACGGTCTGCGGGTGGATGCTGTGGCCTCCATGCTGTACCTGGATTATGGCCGCACGGAGTGGCGGCCCAACGTTCACGGGGGGCATGAAAATCTGGAGGCCATCTCGTTTTTGCAGGACCTGAACCGGCTGGCGGCATCTATGGATCCCCCGGCACTGACGGCGGCGGAGGAATCCACCGCCTGGCCCAAGGTCACCTGGCCCATTGCCGACGGCGGTCTGGGCTTCGGACTGAAATGGAACATGGGTTGGATGAACGATGTGTGTCACTACCTGAAAATGGACCCCTGGTTCCGGCAGTTCCACCACAAGGACGTAACGTTTTCCATGATGTACGCCTTTTCCGAGCGGTTCGTGCTGCCTCTGTCCCACGACGAGGTGGTTTATATGAAGGGCTCCCTCCGGGGCAAAATGCCCGGGGATGACTGGAGACAGCTGGCGGGGGTCCGGAGCTTTACGGCCTATATGCTGGCCCATCCCGGCAAAAAGCTGACGTTTATGGGGGCAGAGCTGGGCCAGTGGCACGAGTGGGACTTCAAGGGCCAGCTGGACTGGTACCTGCTGGACAATGACGCCTGCTGCCGCACCCACCAGTGCATCCGGGCACTGAACCGGTTTTACAAGAAGTCCCATCCCCTGTGGGAAAACGACCAGGATTGGGACGGCTTCCAGTGGCTGGTGGCCGATGACAACCACAACAACGTGCTGGTTTTCCTGCGCCGTGACCGGAAGGGCCGGGAGCTGATCTGCGTGGTGAACTTCTCCCCGGAGGCCCACGAGGGCTATCGCTTCGGCGTCCCGGGGAAGCTGTATTACGAGGAAGTGTTCAACACCGACGACGCCGCCTGGGGCGGCTCCGGTGTGTGCAATACCGGGCCCATTCCTGTGGAAAACATCCCATCCCATGGGCGGGACACCTCCATTTCCCTGCGGGTGCCGCCTCTGGGCGCCGTATTTTTGCAGGGAAGGGTGCGGCGCAGAAAAACCAAGGAGTAATCGACAGACTGGAGGGAATGAACAGACATGAAGAAAGAATGCGTGGCCATGCTGCTGGCCGGGGGACAAGGCAGCCGCCTGTATGTCCTCACCGGCGACATGGCAAAGCCTGCGGTGCCCTTTGGAGGAAAGTTCCGCATCATTGACTTTCCCCTGTCCAACTGCACCAATTCCGGCATCGACACCGTGGGTGTGCTGACCCAGTACCGCCCCCTGGAGCTCAACAGCTATATCGGCAGCGGCCAGCCCTGGGAGCTGGACCGGCTCAACGGCGGCGTCCATATTCTGCCGCCGTACCAGAGCGCCTCCGGCGCCTCCTGGTACAAGGGCACCGCCAACGCCATTTATCAGAACATCGGCTTTGTGGACCTGTACGACCCGGAGTATGTGGCGGTGCTGTCCGGCGACCACATCTATAAGATGGACTATTCCCGGATGCTCCAGCATCACAAGGATGCCGGGGCCGCCTGCACCATTTCCGTGATGGAGGTCCCCTGGTCCGAGGCCAGCCGCTTCGGCATCATGTCCGTGGACGAGCATGACCGCATCACCGCCTTCGCCGAAAAGCCCAAGGAGCCTAAAAGCAACCTGGCCTCCATGGGCATCTATATCTTCACCTGGCAGAAGCTCCGCTCCTATCTGCTGGCCGACGAGGCCGACCCCACCTCCGACAACGATTTCGGCAAGAACATCATCCCCGCTATGCTGGACGCCGGAGAGGTCATGTCCGCCTATCGGTTCGAGGGCTACTGGAAGGATGTGGGCACCCTGGACTCCCTGTGGGACGCCAATATGGACATGCTGTCCCCGGGGTCGGGGCTGAACCTGCTGGACAAGAAATGGCCCATCTATTGCCGGACCCCGTCCTGCCCGCCGGCGTTTCTGGGCCCCCACGCCGACGTGGGCAACAGCGCCGTGGCCAAGGGCTGCGGCATCCTGGGCGAGGTGAAAAACAGCGTCCTCAGCTATAATACCCAGGTGGGCCAGGGGGCCAGCGTGTCCTATTCCGTGGTCATGCCCGGGGCCGTCATCGAGGAGGGCGCGGTGGTGCAGTATGCCATCATCGGCGAGCGCTGCCGGGTTGGCCGGGGCGCTCAGGTAGGCGCGCCGCCGGAAACCGCCCAGGACCCCGCCGAGTGGGGCATCGCCGTCCTGGGGCCGGACACCGTCATCGCCCCCGGCGAGGTGGTGCCTGCCAAGGCTCTGCTGGACCGTCATCACGGGGAGGTGGAAGCATGAACGGTATGCACGGCATCATTTTCTCCTATGAGAAGAAAACCGGGCTGCGGGAGCTGATCGAGCACCGCATCCACGGTTCCATCCCCTTCGGGGGCAACTATCGCGTGGTGGACTTTATGCTGTCCAACATGGTGGGCGCCGGCGTCCGGGACGTGGGCGTTATCATGCACGGCAAGTGCCAGAGTATGCTGGACCATCTGGGCACCGGCAAAAGCTGGGACCTGAGCCGCAACCACGGCGGTCTTACCCTGCTGCCGGCCTTCGCCTATGCCGAGCGGCGGGGCGACGCCGGCCGCTTCCGGGGCAAGGTGGAGGCTCTGGGCTGCGTCATGGACTATCTGAAGGACATCCGTCAGGATTATGTGGTGCTGACCGACAGCGACCTGGTCATCAATCTTCCCCTGGACGACGTGCTGCGGGATCATATTGACTCCGGCGCCGACCTGACGGCGGTGTGCACCTCGCTGCCGGGCCTGGAGAGTGACACCTATTTCCAGCTGGATAACTCCGGGCGCATCGTGGACGTGGCCCACGACGTGTTCACCCCCGAGGGCTTCCGCTGCCTGAACATCTTCGTGCTGCGCCGGAATCTGCTGATCCAGCTGGTGACCGACTGCATGGCGCACAATCAGTACAGCTTCCGCCACAATATTCTCCAGGACAGGAAGGATGCCCTGCATTTCCGGGCCTATGTCTGGGACGGCTACGCCGCCCGCATCGACACCATCGAGTCCTACTACCGCCGCAGCATGGAGCTGCTGCGGCCGGAGATCCGCATGGAGCTGTTCACGCCCCAGCGGCCGATCCTGGCCAAGGAGAACGACTCGCCCTCGTCCTATATGGACGGCTCCTGCGTCAACTCCCTGGTGGCCGACGGCTGCGACATCCAGGGCACGGTGAAAAACTGCGTGCTGTTCCGGGGCGTCCGCATTGAGCCCGGCGCCGACGTGGAGGGCTGCATTCTCTTCAAGGGCACCGTGGTCCGCCGGAATGCCGTCCTGCGGGGCGTTATCACAGACAAATACGTCACCGTTCAGGAGGGGCGCACCCTTATGGGCCACGAGAACTACCCCCTGGTGATCGCCCGGGACGTCACGGTCTGAAGCGGAGGTAAGCATATGAATATTCTGTATATCACCAGCGAGGCGGCTCCGTTCTGCAAAACCGGGGGACTTGCGGACGTGCTGGGCAGCCTGCCCCCCGCCGTGGCGGCGGAGGGCGACCGGGTGTCCGTGCTGCTGCCGCTGTACGGCCAGATCGCCCAGCGCTGGCGGGAGAAGATGAACTTCCGCTGCTACATCTATGTGGACCTGGGCTGGCGGCATGAATACTGCGGCCTGTTCTCCCTGGAATACCGGGGCGTCACCTGGTACTTTGTGGACAACGAGCGGTATTTCCGCCGCCGCAGCCTGTACGGCGACATGGACGACGGCGAGCGCTTTGCCTTCTTCTCCAAGGCGGCGGCGGCACTGCTGCCTCACCTGGCGGAGTATCCCAACGTGGTCCACTGCAACGACTGGCAGACGGCTCTGGTGCCGGTATACCTGCGGGACGCCGGAAACGACCTGCCGGTGGTGTTCACCATCCACAACATCGAGTATCAGGGCAAGTACGGCCCCGAGACCGTGGAGGACCTGTTCGGCCTGAACCGGGGCTGGTACGACGGCGGCATCCTGCGGATGGACGGGTGCGTGAACCTGATGAAGGGGGCTATGCTCACCGCCAACGCCGTTACCACCGTCAGCCCCACCTACGCCGCCCAGCTCCACGACCCGGCCTATGCCTGCGGCCTGGAGCAGGTGGTGCAGCTCATCGACTACAAGTTCTCCGGCGTGCTCAACGGCCTGGATATGGAGAGCTTCGACCCGGCCCATGACGCCTCCCTGCCCCAGACCTACGACCCCGACCATATGGAGGGCAAGGCCGTGTGCAAGAGGGAGCTGCAGCGGCAGCTGGGTCTGGCCCAGGAGCCGGACACCCCCCTTACCGCCATCGTCAGCCGCCTGGTGGGACACAAGGGCATGGATCTGGTGTGCCAGGGGCTGGGCGGCATCATGGCCACCGGCTGCCAGCTGGTGGTGCTGGGTCAGGGTGAGCCCCAGTTTGAGGACACCTTCCGCTGGGCCCAGAGCCGCTGGCCGGGCCGCGTATCCGCCCAGATCACCTATTCCGATAACCTTTCCCGCCGGGTCTACGGCGCGGCGGACCTGTTTTTGATGCCGTCCCGCAGCGAGCCCTGCGGCCTGAGCCAGCTGATCGCCATGCGCTACGGCGCGGTGCCCATTGTCCGCCAGACCGGCGGCCTCAACGACACCGTCCGCTCCTGCCAGGTGGGTCAGCCTGACGGCAACGGCTATGTATTCTCAGCCTGCACGGCCCATGACCTGTGCCAGACACTGGGCCAGGCGGTGGGCCTGTACCGGGGCGACCGGCTGGGCTTTGACACCGTGCGCCGCCGGGGCATGACCGAGGACTTCGGCTGGGGCCGCAGCGCCGGGGCCTACCGGCGCATTTACCAAGATCTATCACGGAGGAACCACTAAATGACTTATACCAAAGACGCCCTGAAGGAGGCCATCCAGCAGAAGCTGCGCCTGAACTATGGCTGCACCGAAAAGCAGGCCACCGACGGGGAGATCATGAAGGCCTGCGCCCTGGCCCTGCGGGACATTATGGCCGTGCGCAGCGTGGACACCCAGGAGCAGACCCAGGAGCGCCAGGAAAAGCGCGTGCACTATATGTCCCTGGAGTTTCTCATGGGCCGCAGCCTCATGAAAAACGCATACAACCTGGGCATTCTGCCCCAGCTGACCCAGGCCGTGGAGGAGCTGGGATTTTCCGCCCCGGACATCTTCGACATGGAGCCGGATGCAGGTCTCGGCAACGGCGGCCTGGGCCGCCTGCTATCTGGACAGCATGACCACCCTGGACATTCCCGCCACCGGCTATTCCATCTGCTATGAGCTGGGCATCTTCAAGCAGAAGATCGTGGACGGTCAGCAGGTGGAGCTGCCCGACGACTGGCTGAACCTGGGCGATGCATGGCTGATGCCCAAGCCCCAGGAGGCCGAGGAGGTCCATTTCGGCGGCAAGGTCCGCACCCGGTGGGACAACGGGCACCTGATGGTGGTTCACGAGGACTATACCCGAGTGCTGGCCATCCCCTGCGATATGCTGGTGGCCGGGTACAACACGGACCATGTGAATACCCTGCGTCTGTGGGACGCCAAGAGCCCCAAGCCTATCGACATGCAGCTGTTCAGCCAGGGGCAGTATCTGAAGGCCAACGAGGAGCGGGCCATGGCCGACTCCATCAGCACCATTCTCTATCCCGAGGACAACCATTACGAGGGCAAGTCCCTGCGGCTGAAGCAACAGTATTTCTTCGTGTCCGCCACCCTGCAATCCATCACGCGCCAGCATATCCAGACCTACGGCACCCTGACGAATTTCCACGAAAAGAACGTCATCCAGATCAACGATACCCACCCGGCGCTGGTGATCCCGGAGCTGATGCGCATCCTCATCGACGATGCGGGACTGGGCTGGGACGAGGCGTGGGACATCACCCGCCACTCCGTGGCCTATACCAACCACACCGTGCTGGCCGAGGCACTGGAGAGCTGGCCCCAGCGGCTGTTCGAGACGCTGCTGCCCCGCATCTGGCAGATCATGCAGGAGATCGCGCGGCGCTGGCAGCAGAAGGTGGACGAGTTCTATCACGACCCCAAAAAGACGGAGAAAATGGCGGTTATCTGGGACGGCGTGGTCCACATGGCCAACCTCTGCATCGCGGGGGGGATGGCCGTTAACGGCGTGTCCGCTCTGCACTCCGACATTCTCCGCCGCGACGTGTTCCGGGACGCCTGCGGCATGGAGCCGGATAAGTTCAAAAACGTCACCAACGGCGTGGACCACCGGCGCTGGATCAGCCAGATCAACCCCGGACTGGACGGCCTGATCCGGGACTGCATCGGTGAGGGCTATCTTACCCACGCCGGATGCCTGTCCGGTCTGGACCGGTTTGCCGGAGACAAGGCCGTGCTGGATCGGCTGGAGGCCATCAAGCACAACAACAAGCTGGCCTTTGCCCGCTGGGCCAAGGGCCAGCAGGGAGTCACTCTGAACACCGACGCCATCTTCAACGTCCAGGTCAAGCGGCTCCATGAGTACAAGCGCCAGCTGCTGAACGTGCTGCACATCATCAGCCTGTATCAGCAGCTCCAGGACAATCCCGACATGGACTTCCGGCCCCAGACCTTCCTGTTCGGGGCAAAGGCCGCCCCGGGCTACGCCGTGGCCAAGCGCATCATCCGGCTGATTAACTCCCTGGCCGACCAGATCAACAGTGACCCCATCTGCCGGGATAAGCTCCAGGTGGTATTCCTGGAGAATTACCGGGTGTCCATGGCGGAAATGCTGATGCCCGCCAGCGAGGTGAGCCAGCAGATCTCCACCGCCGGCAAGGAGGCCAGCGGCACCGGCAACATGAAGTTTATGATGAACGGCGCGCTGACCCTGGGCACTCTGGACGGTGCCAATGTGGAGATGCATCAGGTGCTGGGCGACGACAACATGTTCCTGTTCGGCCTCACCGCTGACGAGGCCGCCCGCCTGCGCCAGAGCTACGACCCCTATCTGCTGTATACCCGGGACCCGGTGCTGCACCGGGTGCTGGACCAGCTGAAAACCGGCTTCCGGGACGGCGTCAGCTACGAGGACCTGTACCAGCGCCTGCTGTACGGCGCAGACTGCCCGGCAGATCAGTATTTGCTGCTGGCGGACTTCGCCCCCTACTGCGCTGCCTCGCACCGGGTGGTGGATACCTATGCCGACCGGGAGAAGTGGAACCGCATGAGCCTGCACAACATCGCCCGCAGCGGCATCTTCTCCGCCGACCGCTCCATCGCCGACTATGCCGACACCATCTGGCACGTTCCGTATAAGAAATAAGCAAAGCACACAGCCCCTCCGGCCATGCCGGAGGGGCTGTAATCGTTTATGGGGGGATGCGCTCAGCCTTTTTCCAGCTCGGTGTGAACGAACATGACCAAAAAGCTCACCGCCAGCAGGCCGCAGGATACCCAGATTCCCCGGACGGAAAACGCGCCGGACAGCAGGGCACCCAGCCCTGCGCCCAGGGAAAACAGACCGATGACGCCAAAGTACGTCAGAGCATTGCGAAGTGCCTCCGGCTCACGGGTGTGGAAATAGGCGCACAGTGCCTCCGTGCCGTTGCGCATGTTGCCGATGCACATGGTGCTGGCATAGGCGTGGCCGCGGACCTTGCGGAAGGTTTGCAGCTGCATGGCGCAGGAGAAGGACACCAAGGCATTGGCCACGGTGTTCAGCGTCTGGGGCAGAAAGCCCACCGCAAACAGCACCGCGATCTCCGCTAAGAGGATCAGCTGCCGCCAGTGGACCTTTTCCATGGCCTTGAACCGGCGGTGGATGCACTCGGCGGCAAAAATGCCCGTCATAAAGGACAGCACCGGGACCAGGTACCGCAGGCACTGGTCCCACGCACCGTCAAACAGATATGCGCTGAACAGCACGATGTTGCCGGTCTGGCCATTGGCAAATACCTTGCCCCTGCAAAGGTAAGTATAGGCGTCCTGGAGGCCGCCGGACAGAATGACAAAGGAAGCAGTCAGCATGGATTCGGACATCTGACCGCGCAGCTTGTGGAAAGGAGTCATTTTTGCACCAGTCTTTCTGAAAATAGACCGCGGTCTGCGGCCGGTAGGCAGCCATGATTATACGACAGGTGCAATAATCCGTCAAGTGCTGCGGCTCATATACCGGGAAATCTTTCCAAAGCACAAATGTCAGACTCTCCGCAGGTCTGTCGTTGACGCAGGCTATAGATCAGCTCCCCGGCATCCGGCGGCAGGCCCGCTTTTTTGACTGACGGAACAGGTCCGGCGCACAATGCGCCGGACCTGCTGCTATTATAGAGCTTGTCAGATGAGGCCAAGGCCCCCGGCCACCTTGCCGATGAAGTCCTGGACGTTGGTGACCATGGTGGTGGCGGACAGACTGCCGCGGTCCAGCAGCTTATTCACCACGAACTCTGCGGCGTCCACCGCGTACAGGTACACCGGGCGGATGGACCCGTCGGGCATTACCCGGAAGGAGGGGGTCATGTTGCCGGTGGCGATGGTGTGTAGCATGGTGGCCAGGCAGATCACCGTGGTGGACTTGCGCACCAGCTCCCGCATAGCGGACGCGCCCTCGTAGGCGTTGGCATACACCTCCGGCAGAGGACCGTCGTCCCGGATGGAGCCGGTGAGCACAAAGGGAACATGGTTCTTCACACAGCCGTAGATGATGCCGTTGTCAATGTGATACTCCTCGATGAACTTGGGAATGGACCCGCAGCGGCGGACCTTATTCAGCACATCCAGGTGGTTGTAGTGTCCGTTGGGCTGAGACTGCTGGGTGTAGATATCCTGGCCCAGTGCCGTGTGCAGCAGTGCGCCCTCCAGATCGTGGGTACCCAGGGCGTTGCCCGCCAGCAGGCCGTGGCAGTAGCCATTGTCGATGAGGGCCTGCATGGCCTTGCGTGCGCCGTCGTCAAAGGCGAAGGCGGGGCCCATGACCCACACGATGTTGCCGTGCTCCTTCTCGTGGCGCAGCAGCTCCACCAGCCGGTCATAATCCTTGGCATAGGAGGTCTCGCGGCTGCGGCCCTGCCGGAACACGAACTGATCCTCCAGCGTCTCGCTTTCCTGGGAGAAGCCGTTGCAGTGCATATAAATGCCGTCCTCGCCGTGCTCGGTGCGGCCCAGCATGACCCGCTGCCCCTTCTTCAGGTTGCGGCTCTCCACCACGGAGAGGGTGCCGTCGTCCTCCAGCACCACGCAGCTGTCCATGCGGCTCTCCTCGGCCAGGGTCCACTTGCCGTTGATCTTGAAATATTCGGGGTACATGGACGTGCTGTGGTATTCCTCCGGAGCCACGCCGTCCTTCTCTGCCGCCTCCCAGCGGGCATCGGGAGCGTTCAGCAGGGCGGGCTGGGTAAAGTCGGGGTGGTGATAGGCGGGGAATTCAAAAGCCATGGGGTGCTCCTTTCTCAGTGCAGGGTGGCGTAGATAACGGCCTTGATGGTGTGCATCCGGTTCTCGGCCTCGTCGAACACCACGGACTGTTTGCTCTCGAACACCTGGTCGGTGACCTCCATCTCGGTGATGCCGAACTTCTTGGCAATGTCGGCGCCGATGGTGGTGCGGGTATCGTGGAAGGAGGGCAGGCAGTGCATGAAGATGGCGCCGGGGGCGGTCATGGACATGACCTTGGCGTTGACCTGATAGGGGGTCAGCAGGCGGATGCGCTCGGCCCACACGCTGTCGGGCTCACCCATGGAGACCCAGATATCCGTGTAGATCACGTCGGCGTTGGTGGCGCCCTGGGTGACATCCTCGGTGAGGGTCACGCTGCCGCCGGTTTCCTGGGCGATGGAGCGGGCCTTTTCCACCAGCCACTCCTCGGGGAACAGCTCCTTGGGCGCGCAGGCGGTGAAGTGCATGCCCATCTTGGCGCAGGCCACCATCAGGGAGTTGCCCATGTTGTTGCGGGCATCGCCGAAATAGGTGAAGCGCACGCCCTTCAGCCGGCCCAGCTTCTCCTCGATGGTCAGCAGGTCCGCCAGCATCTGGGTGGGGTGGAACTGGTCGGTCAGGCCGTTCCACACGGGCACGCCGGCGTAGTCGGACAGCTCCTGCACCAGATCCTGGCTGAAGCCGCGGTACTCGATGCCGTCATACATCCGGCCCAGCACCCGGGCGGTATCGGCAATGGATTCCTTTTTGCCCATCTGGCTGCTGCCGGGCTCCAGATACGTCACACCCATGCCCAGGTCCATACCGGCCACCTCGAAGGAGCAGCGGGTGCGGGTGGAGGTCTTTTCAAAGATCAGG
>OCPV01001145.1_pt1 | contig 15544 bp, 14 predicted proteins | sample 1538511 | NCBI WGS metagenome assembly OCPV01 (sample SAMN04571704, study PRJEB22368) | human gut metagenome | biome: human gut; material: stool | host: Homo sapiens | place: Luxembourg | collected 2012-08-30 | reverse complement strand
GGGTGAAATATTCGTTTCTAAACTTTTAAGGTGATTTTATCATAAATTAAATACATTTTAATGCTAAGAATATTGTAAAAAATAGATGTATATAGTATAATATAACTATAGGGAAAAAAAGGAGGAGATAATTATGGACGAAAATAATAAAGACGATATAATAGAAGTAGAAAAAGTGACAGATAATGAAGTACAAAAAGTAGAACAAGTAAATCAAGTTGAAGAAAACAAAAAAGAAGAACAACAAGAGGTAAAAAATGCGGAAGTTGTTAATGAAAAACAAAAAAATCAAGTAGAAGAAGAAAAAGATAGGAAAGGATATTGTATTGCATCTTTAGTATTAGGAATTGTTTCTTTAGTATTATTATTTGTAAGTTATATATCAGTACCATGTGCAATAACTGCAATAATCTTTGGAGCCATAGGAATAAAATCAAAAAATAAAGGAATGGCAATAGGAGGATTAGTAACAGGTATAATAAGCTTTTTAATAGAAGTATTAATAGTAATTTTCACTCTAATATTAGGGCTATCACTTATATTTGATGTTAAAGATTATATTATAAACCAAGATATGCAAGAAGATAATGTAAATAATAGTTATTATGATGATTATGACTATGACTATGATTATAATAGCTACCTAAATGGCAGATATGATATTTAAAATGAATTATTTAATAGTTTTAAGGATTACTAATTTAGTTAGTAGTCCTTTTTATTGTCTTAGACAGCAAGGTTCTGGGGTACCAGACCGCAATCTTTTATTGCTATGTCGGGTCAGGTTCTTATTTTGGAATATTAAAATTTTGTAATAACCTAAAAACTTCCGCATAAAATTAAATAGTTTTAATTTGGAGGGAATGTAATGTTTTTAGTGTTTAATAAAGAAAAAATATTTGCATATCTAGTATCAGTAATAACAGTAGTGGTTTTGTTTTTTGTTGCAAATAGTATATATAACAATAATGAAAGTATATCTACATCAGCAGGGGTAACTAGTAACTTACCAATATATAATGTAGAAACAGAGACAAATAATGTGTCACTTACGATAAATTGTGCTTGGAATGCAGATGATATAGATAGTATTTTAGAAACATTGGAAAAAGAAAATGTAAAAGTCACATTTTTTATGGTAGGAGATTGGGTAGATAAATTTCCGGATGCAGTAAAGAAAATATCAGAAGCGGGTCATGAAATTGGTTCACATAGTAATACACACCCACATATAACAAAACTAAGTTATGAAGAAAATGTAAAAGAAATAGAAGAATCAAGCAAAAAAATTGAGGATTTAACAGGAAAGAAAGTAAACATATATAGAGCACCATATGGCGAATATAATGATACTGTAATAAAATCAGCAACTGATAATGGATATAAAACAATACAGTGGAATTTAGATACATTAGACTATACAGGGCTTACTGGGGAAGAAATGTGGAATAGACTAAAAGATAAAATAAAAAATGGAGATATAATATTAATGCATAATGGAACTAAAAATACAGCAAATTCATTGGAAATGATAATTAAAAATATAAAAGAAAAAGGCTTAAATGTAGTTCCTATATCAGAATTAATTTATCAAGATAACTACACAATCAATTCAAATGGCACTCAAATAAAAGATAAATAATATGTATAAACTTTCCAAAAATGGGAAAAATATATACATAAAATATAAATAATGACTTGCATAATCTATAAAACATAGGAAAAATCTTACTTTTTTGAATAAAATTAACTTTTTATGTAGACAAAACCAAAAAAATGGTGTATAATAGGAAATGTAAGTTTAACTAGAGCGTAACAAAAGGATACAATTGATAAAAAAATAATAGGGAGGAAAAGAAATTGGATACAAATTATTTAGAAAACAACTACTTAACTTTAGTAGGAAAAGTTACAGGAGAAAAGAAATTCAGCCATGAAATATATGGAGAAAGATTTTATATCTTTAATTTAGAAATACCACGTTTAAGTGGAAATGAAGATATAATACCAATTACAGTTTCAGAAAGATTAATTGATGAAAACACATTAAGTGAAGGAAACAAACTATTAGTTAAAGGACAATTTAGGTCATATAACAGTTATGAAAATGGTAAAAACAGATTAATATTAACTGTATTTGCCAAAGATGTATTAGAAGTAAAAGATGAAGAAGAAGAAAATGAAATGGCAAAAAAAGACGAAATAACAAATGAAGTTGTTTTAATTGGTTTCATTTGTAAAAAACCAATATATAGACAAACACCATTTGGAAGAGAAATTTCAGACCTTTTACTAGCCGTAAATAGAGCATATAACAAATCAGACTACATCCCATGTATAGCTTGGGGAAGAAATGCAAGATTCTGTCAAAACCTTGAAGTAGGTGCACAAGTTAAAGTAGTAGGAAGAGTTCAATCAAGAACTTATGAGAAAAAACATGAAGACGGAAGTGTAGAAACAAGAGTAGCTTATGAAGTTTCAATAGGAAGTTTAGAAGTAATTGAAGAAAATGACAATGAAAAAGAAGCAGAAGAAGAAGCAAAAGAAGCTGTTTAAAATAAAAATTGTTAATATTAAAGTTCTAAAAGACTAGTCTTTTAGAACTTTTTTTGATATAATTTACACAAAACAAAAGTCGAAAGGAAGTTGAAAATGAAAACAAAAACTAGAAAACCTAAAGATGAAAGTGAAAAGAAGATATCTTTAAAATTAACAATTTTAGCAATTGTATTAATTGCAATATTTAGCATTGCAATTACGCCAGTAACATTTCAAAATGACACATACTACACGATAAAAGTAGGAGAGCATATTGCAGAATATGGTATAGATATGCAAGACCCATTTTCATGGCATCAAGATTTAGCATATACTTATCCACATTGGTTATATGATTTAATAACATATATGATATATTCTGCTTTTGGATTTGTAGGAATATATATTACAACCTGTATACTATCTGTGGCACTTGGAATATCAATATTTTGGGTTAATAGAAAACTTGTAAAAAATGAAGTAATATCATTTTTTGTGACAATTGGTGCAATGTATCTACTTATGCCATATATTGCAGCAAGAGCACAATTAGCTACTTTTATTTTATTTGCATGGACAATCTTTTTTATAGAGAAATTTTTAGAAACAAAGAAGAAAAGATATGCAATTGGCTTAATTATAATACCAATATTAATTGCAAATTTACATGTAGCAGTATTCCCATTCTATTTTGTGTTGTATTTGCCATATATAGGAGAATATTTAATAGCACTTTTAGGAGAATTTGTATATTACAAGAAATTTAAAATATGGTTATTAAAAACTAGAATAAAAGGACTTGAAAAATCAAATAAAAATGAAGAAAAGCTTGGAAAATTAAAAGAAGAATTAAATCAATTAGAAGAAAAAGTCGATAAAGTAAAAATAAGAAGAACAAAAGATATTAAAAATCCATATAAAATAAAAATAGTAAAAAATGATGCTGTAAAATGGTTAATATTAATAATGATAATATGTGTATTTACAGGATTTTTAACACCACTTGGAGATACTCCATATACTTATTTATCAAAAACAATGCAAGGAAATACTACAGAAAACATAAATGAACATCAGCCAATGACACTTGCAACAGATACAGAAATAATATGTACATTGATTTTATTTATAGCAATCCTAATGTTTACAAAAACAAAAATAAGACTATGTGATTTATTTATGCTAGCAGGATTACTATACATGATGTTAGCTTCAAGAAGGCAAGTAAGTATGTTTGCAATAATGTGTTCTGTTATTTTAAATAGGTTAATCCTAGAAATAGATAGAATATATACAGGAAACACTATAAAAGATGCGGCAAAAGTAATGGCAGGAAAAGTGGGAATGATATTAACAACAGTTTTAGTATTATTACTTAGCTTTTATTTTGCAAAAGACAAATTTGACGATACACTTGTTGATGAAACACAATATCCAGTACAAGCCTGTGACTTTATTTTAGAAAATATAGATTTAGGAACAGCAAGATTTTATAACGAATATAATTATGGAAGTTACATGATATTTAGAGGAATACCAGTATTTATAGACTCTAGAGCAGATTTATACTCTCCAGAATTTAGCGGAAAACAAGATGATATATTTATGGATTTCATAAATGTATCTGGAATATCAACATTTTATGAAGATGTATTCGAAAAATATGATATAACACATGTAATAACATATAAAAGCTCAAAAATGAATATGATTATCAAAAAAACAAATGACCCAAATTATAAACAAATATATGAAGATAACTATTTTACAATATATGAAAGAGAAACTAGCACAAATAAAATAGAAGAGTAAAATAACAAAAGTAAAAAGAAAGTAAAGGGGAGGTTTTAATTAGTGGAAAAAAAAGAAAAATCTCTTATAGAACAAAAACTAGAAGAAAAGAAAAAAATAAAAAAAACTAATATTGTTTTAATTGTAATTGGAGTATTAATAATATTAGTAGACCAAATTGTTAAAATATTTATATCAAGCGTAGGAAATATCACAGTAATACCAGGAGTACTAGAATTAAGTGTAACTCAAAATATGAATGCAGCATATGGAGTAGGTTCAAACTCTACTGTTATGTATGTTATAACAAATTTAATAGTCTTAGGAATAATATTTAAATTTTTAACAACTCAAAATGAATTTGTCGATATTAAAATGAGAGTATTCTTAAGCTTTATCCTAGCAGGTGGAATAAGTAATGTAATAGATAGATTAATATATGGTTATGTAATAGAATGGATAAAAATAAGTAAATTACCAGTATTTAATATAGCAGATATATTTGTTGTAATTGGTTGGGTAGCAATAGCTGCAATATTTGCAGGATTTACAGTTAAAGAACTAAGAAAAAGGAGAGAAAATTGAAAACATATATAGTAAAAGATGATGAACAAAAAATAAGAATAGATGGATATATATCAAAAAAAGATAGTGATTTATCAAGAGTTGCAGTTCAAAGACTAATAGAAGAAGAAAAAATCTTAGTAAATGGTAAAAAGGTAAAACCATCATATAAAGTAGTAGAAAATGATGAAATAACAATAGAAGAAGAAAAGCCAAAAGAAGTATCTATTAAGGCAGAAAATATACCTTTAGAAGTCATTTATGAAGATGATGATATAATTGCTGTAAATAAACCAAAAGGAATGGTAGTCCATCCAGCAAATGGTAATCCAGATGGAACATTAGTAAATGCATTAATGGCAATTTGTAAAGATTCCTTATCTGGAATAGGTGGAGAAATAAGACCTGGAATAGTTCATAGATTAGATAAAGATACATCAGGTGTAATAGTAGTTGCAAAAAATGATAAAGCACATATAAACTTAAGTGAGCAAATAAAAAATCATGAGGTAAAAAAGACATATATAGCATTAGTAAGAGGAATTGTCAAAGAAAATCATGCTACAATAAATATGCCAATAGGAAGAAGTAAAAAAGATAGAAAGAAAATGGCAGTAGAAAAAGACGGAAAAGAAGCAATTACTCATTTCAAAGTCTTAAAAAGATTTCCTAAAGATAATTGTACACTTCTAGAAGTACAAATAGAAACAGGAAGAACACATCAAATAAGAGTACATTTATCACATATAGGTTATCCAATAATAGGAGATGAAGTTTACTCAAATGGAAAAAACAAATGGGGAATAAAAGGACAAGCTTTACATGCAAAAAGTTTAGAATTTAAACATCCAATCACAGGTAAAAAAATGAAACTAGAAGCAGAATTGCCAGAATATTTTAGAAAAATATTAGAATGAGAAAAAGAGGGACGGAAAATGGAAGAAGAAATAAGACTTCAAAAATATATTGCTGATTGTGGAGTTACATCAAGAAGAAAAGCAGAAGAGTTAATAATTCAAGGGAAAATAAAAGTAAATGGTAAGGTTGTTACTGAACTTGGAACTAAGGTAAATCCTAAAAAAGATATTGTTTTATACAATGATAAAGAAATAAAAGTAGAAAAGAAAAATGTATATATATTATTAAATAAACCTATAGGATATGTAACAACTGCAAAAGAACAGTTTGATAGGGATTCTGTATTAGATTTAGTAAAAGTCAAAGAAAGAATAGTACCAGTAGGAAGATTAGATATGTATACATCAGGAGCATTAATTTTAACTAATGATGGAGATTTTGTATATAAAGTTACACATCCAAAACATGAGATAGATAAAACTTATACAGTAACAATTAAAGGTATTGTTACAAGCGAAGAGGTAGAGAAATTAAGAAAAGGTGTAGAAATAGAAGAATATATAACAAAACCTGCAAAAGTTAAAATATTAAAAACTGATGAAGAAAAAAATGAGTCAAGACTAGAAATAACAATACATGAGGGAAAAAATAGACAAGTAAGAAAAATGTGTGAAGCAATAAATCATAAAGTATTAGCACTTCACAGAAGTAAGATTGCAGGAATAGGTGTAAAAGATTTACCACTTGGGAAATGGAGATATTTAACTAGTAAAGAAGTGGAAAAAATAATAAAAAGTAAATAGAGACCTTGAAAAAAGAACTAAAAAAATATATAATATACCAAACAAAAGAAAAAAGGAGATAATGCTAAAATGCATACATTTCAATATAAAACACAAGATTGGATAAAAAATAATTATAAAGAAGGTAAAAAAGTTAAAGGAATAGTAAAAAACATAAAACCATATGGAGCTTTTATAGAAATAGAAGGTGGAGTAGTTGGTTTGGCACATATTGAGGATTTATCAATTGCAAGGATAAAAACACCATATGAAAGACTACAAATTGGACAAAAGGTTGATGTTGTAGTAAAATCAATAGAGAAAAACACAGGAAGGATAACACTTTCATATAAAGAAACACTAGGTACATGGGAAGAAAATGCTAATAAATTTTCAAAAGGAATGAAAACAAAAGGAATCATAAGAGAAACAGAGAAAAATAAAAATGGAATCTTTATAGAACTAACACCTAATCTTGTTGGAATGGCTGAATATGAAGATGGTTTAGAATATGGAAAAACGGTTGATGTATTAATTAAAAAGATAGATAAGGAAAAGAAAAAAGTAAAATTACTAATTGTTTAAAAGAAAAATAGCTAAAAGGAGGAATAATAATGGTTAATGATAATGAAATTAAAGCAAAGGTATCACCATTTGCAATTAGGGAAGGAGAAATAAAAACATTTGACGGAAAAGATGGATATGTTTCTATGAACCAAATTGTACACAAGATAAATATAGGACATATTAATGAAATCCATTTTGCAATATTGGATTTAGTAAATGAATTTGAATTTATTACATCAAGACAATTATACCAAATGCTAGAGATAAAAGGTTTTGACCCTAAATCACAAGATAAATTAAATAATAAATTAGAACAATTAGTAAAATCAAAAATATTAACAAGATATTACTTTACATCAGACGAAGGAAAAGGAATTTATAGAATTTATTGCCTAGAAAAAATGGGAAAATATTTATTAACTTCTAAAGAAGTTGAGTGTAAATGGCAACCATCTGATAATACAAAGCCAGTTGCGATGATTAAAAAAAGATTAGCAGGAAACCAAACTTTAATTGCTTATTTAAGAAAAGTAAAAGCTTTTGATAGTTATGTTGTAAAACCAGCACTAACAGCTAAGGTTTCAGGCAAGATATTTAAAGCTTCTGGTGGTTCAGTAAAATTGACAAAAAATAAAAAGTCAATAGAATTCCTATTTGAAGTTATAAGAAGAGAAATCGACTGGCAAAAGAAATTAGTAGATAAAATGAGACTTTACAAAGAATTTTATGAAAATTTTTTACCAGGAGATTCAGGATTTGCTGGTATGCCACAATTAATATTAATATGTGAAGATGAAAAACATATGGCAGAATCTTTTAAAGAAATAGTAAAAAATGAACTAGAAATTCCACAAATAAAATTATATTTTACAACAGATTTAAGACAAAATGAAGAAACACTAGAAAATACTTTGGTAGATTTCAAATTAGTAGATGGAAAATATAAGATGGAAAATGTAGAGTTAAAATTATTAGGAATGTAGAAAATAACAAAGAAAGATTTAAGTTAAAATACTTAAGTCTTTTTTTAGTTAAAAAATTTTAAAAAACTATTGACAATTGAATATACATTCAACTATAATAAAGAAAACAGTTGAGTGCTTATTCAATTATTTATACATATAATGAATTAGAAAGGAGAAAACATATGTCAAAAAATGAATTTATATGTGATTGTAATATAATCCATGATGATATTGTAAAAGATACATTAAGTAAAATGCCAGAAGATGATTTATTTAATAAATTAGCAGAATTTTTTAAGATTTTAGGTGATACAACAAGAGCAAAGATTTTATTTGCTTTAGACCAAAATGAAATGTGTGTATGTGATATTGCAAATGTATTAGGAATGAGCAAATCATCTATCTCACATCAATTAGGGACTTTGAGAAGAATGAGCATTGTAAAATGTAGAAAACAAGGAAAAGAAGTGTATTACACAATAGATGATGATCATGTAAAAGGTCTATTTGAATTAGGAATTGAACACATAGAACATAAATAGGAGGATGTTATGAAAAAAAATTTAATACAAATAATAATTTCATTTGTTTTGTTTTTAATAGCGATACTAATACCTTTTGAAAATGATTTAATAAATAAAGCATTATATATAATTTCATATTTAATAGTAGGATTAGAAATTGTATTAAAGGCAATCAAAAATATTTTTAAAGGAAATGTTCTTGATGAACATTTCTTAATGGCAATAGCAACTATTGGAGCATTTGCCATTGGAGAATTCCCAGAAGCAGTTGCAGTTATGCTATTTTACCAAGTAGGAGAATTATTCCAAGATTATGCAGTAGATAAATCAAGAAAATCAATTGCAAATTTAATGGACATAAGACCAGATATAGCATTTGTAAAAAGAAATGGGAAAATAGAAAAAATATCCCCAGAAGATGTAAAAATTGGGGAAAATATAGTTGTAAAACCAGGTGAAAAAGTACCTCTAGATGGAACTGTTGTAGAAGGAAACTCAATGATTGATACATCAGCATTGACAGGAGAATCACTTCCAAGAGAAGTAAATGTTGGAGATAATATTTTAAGTGGATGTATTAATAAAAATGGGCTATTAACAATAAAAGTAGAAAAAGAATTTGGAGAATCTACTGTAAGTAAAATATTAGATTTAGTAGAAAATGCAAGCAGTAAAAAATCAAAGTCAGAAAACTTTATAACCAAATTTGCCAAATACTATACTCCAATTGTAGTAATAATTGCAATACTTCTTGCAATTGTTCCACCATTTATACTAAATGCAGGAGAATTTACTGATTGGCTTTATCGTGCTTTAACATTTTTAGTTGTATCTTGTCCATGTGCTTTAGTAATATCAATACCTTTAGGATTTTTTGGAGGAATAGGTGGAGCATCTAAAGTAGGTATTTTAGTTAAAGGAAGTAACTATTTAGAAGCATTATCAAATACAGAAATAGTTGTTTTTGATAAAACAGGGACATTAACAGAAGGTGTTTTTGAAGTACAAAAAGTAGAGCCAGTTGGAATATCTAAAGATGAATTATTAAGATATGCAACTTATGCAGAAAGTAACTCAAATCATCCAATTTCAGTATCTTTAAAAAAAGCATATAATGGAAAGATAGAAACAAATATAATTTCAAATGTTGAAGAATTAGCAGGTAGAGGGGTAAGAGCAAAAGTAGAGGAAAAAGAAGTTTTAATTGGAAATGACAAATTAATGGAAGAAAGAAATATAGAATATACTACTTGTAATGATGTAGGAACTATACTTTATGTTGCAATTGATAATAAATATGTAGGATACATTTTAATTGCAGATAAGATTAAAAAAGATTCTGCAAGAACAATAAAAGAATTAAAACAAAATAATATTAAAGAAACTGTAATGCTTACAGGAGATAAAAAAGAAGTAGGGAATAAAGTTGCAAAAGAATTGAAAGTAGATAAAGTATACACAGAGTTATTACCAGATGGAAAAGTTGAAAAAGTAGAAGAACTAATGAAAGACAAATCAGAAAAAGGAAAATTGGTATTTGTAGGAGATGGTATAAATGATGCACCAGTTCTAGCACTTTCAGATATAGGAATTGCAATGGGAGGACTTGGTTCTGATAGTGCAATAGAAGCAGCAGACATAGTTATTATGACAGATGAGCCATCTAAATTAGGAACAGCAATTAAGATTTCTAAGAAAACTATGAGCATTGTAAAACAAAACATTATATTTGCAATAACAGTTAAAATTTTAGTTTTAATATTAACAGCATTTGGTATAGGTACTATGTGGGAAGCAGTATTTGCAGATGTAGGAGTATCTGTTTTAGCAATAATAAATTCTCTAAGAGCATTAAGAGTAAAAAATAAATGACAAAAAACACTTAGAAATATTATACTTAAAATATTTCTAAGTGTTTTCATATTATTTTATTCCTAAAATTTCTTTAGCTTTTTTAATATCTTCATCAGTTGCTTGTCTTATACCTTCTAAAGGATATTTTAAGCCAAGCTTTTTCCATTTAAATTCTCCAATATTATGATAAGGCAAAAGTTCTACTTTTTCTACAGTTTTAAGAGAACCAATAAAATCTTTTAATTTTAATAAATCTTCTTCATTATCAGTATATCCTGGAACAATAACTTGTCTAATCCACATTTTTATATTATTGTCACTTAAATATTTTGCAAATTCAAGTTCTAATTTATTTGATTTTCCAACTAAATCTCTACATTTGTTATCATCAATGTGCTTAATATCTAATAAAACTAAATCAGTATATGATAAAAGTTCTTTTATATCATCAGTGATTGAAACCATACCAGAAGTATCAATACAAGTATGAATATTTTCTTCTTTTAACTTTTTGAATAATTCTACTAGAAATTTTACTTGTAATAAAGGTTCTCCACCTGTTACAGTAACTCCTCCATTAGGACAGATATAGTTTTTATATCTTATAACTTTAGTAAAAATTTCATCTAAAGATTCATATTTACCACTGTTTATATCCCAAGTATCTCTGTTGTGACAATATTTACATTCTAAATGGCATCCTTGTAAAAAGATAACAAATCTAATTCCAGGTCCATCTACAGCCCCGAATGATTCGAAAGAGTGAACTTTAGCATAATATTGTAAATCTTTTTCTTTTCCCATCTTATTGCTCCTAATTTATTAAGGTTATTTTTAAATTAAATTCTTTCGTGAATTGTTCTATGGATTACATCTAATTGTTGTTCTCTTGTTAATTTTGTGAAGTGAACTGCATATCCAGAAACACGAATTGTAAGTTGTGGATAGTTTTCTGGATGTTCCATAGCATCTTCTAATAAACTTCTATCAAATACATTGACATTTATATGATGACCTGTTTGTTTAAAATATCCGTCAAGCATATTTATTAAGTTTTCTACTCTTTGGTCTTCTGTTTTTCCTAAAGTTCCTGGTGTGATTGAGAATGTATATGAAATTCCATCTTCTGCACTATCAAATGGAAGTTTTGCAATAGAGTTCATTACAGCTAATGCTCCGTTTGTATCTCTTCCATGAAGTGGGTTAGCACCAGGTCCAAATGGTTCTCCAGCTCTTCTTCCGTCTGGAGTATTTCCTGTAGCTTTTCCATACACTACATTTGAAGTGATTGTTAAAATAGACAATGTATGTTTTGAATTTCTATAAGTTTGATGTTTTCTTAATTTATTCATAAAGTTTTTAGTAATATCTACTGCTATTTGGTCAACTCTTTCGTCATCGTTTCCGAATTTAGGGAAATCTCCTTCGACTTTATAATCAATAGCAAGTCCTGTTTCATCTCTTATTACTTTTACTTTAGCATATTTTATTGCAGATAATGAGTCTGCTACAACTGAAAGTCCTGCAATACCACAAGCCATTGTACGAAGAATTTCACGGTCATGTAATGCCATCTCTATTGCTTCATAGCAATATTTATCATGCATATAGTGAATTGCATTTAAGGCTTTAATATATATTTTTGCAACATAATCCATCATTTGATTGAATTTTTCCATAACTTCATCATAATCTAAATATTCTGAAGTAATTGGTGCGTATTTTGGTGTAACTTGTTTTCCTGAAACTTCATCTCTACCACCATTAATTGCATAAAGTAGAGTTTTTGCAAGGTTTGCTCTTGCACCAAAGAATTGCATTTGTTTACCTATTTTCATAGGAGAAACACAACATGCAATACCATAATCATCTCCTAAAGTAATTCTCATTAAATCATCATTTTCATATTGAATAGAAGATGTTTTTATTGATAAATTAGTTGTAAATTTCTTAAATCCTTCTGGAAGTCTTGTAGACCATAGAACTGTCATGTTTGGTTCTGGTGCAGGTCCTAAGTTTTCTAAAGTATGAAGTAATCTGAAAGAGTTTTTAGTAACTAATGTTCTTCCATCAATACCCATACCACCAATACTTTCTGTTACCCATACAGGATCACCACTGAATAATTCGTTATATTCAGGTGTTCTTAAAAAACGAACTAATCTTAATTTCATAACAAAGTGGTCCATAATTTCTTGAGCTTCTTCTTCTGTTAAGACACCGTTTTTTAAATCTCTTTCAAAATATATATCTAAGAAAGTAGAAGTTCTACCTAAACTCATTGCAGCACCATCTTGTGATTTTATAGCTCCTAAATATCCAAAGTAAAGCCATTGAACAGCTTCTTTAGCATTTTGAGCTGGTTTTGATATATCAAATCCATATTTTTGGGCCATTTGTTTTAATTCATTTAGTGCTGAGATTTGTTCACTGATTTCTTCTCTTGAACGAATTACTTCTTCTGTTAATTCATCAGTATTTAATACATCTAATTCTTGTTTCTTTTCATCAATTAAGCTATCAATACCATATAGAGCAACTCTTCTATAATCACCTATAATTCTTCCACGACCATATCCATCTGGAAGTCCTGTGATTAAATGTGAACTTCTAGCTGCTCTAATATCTGGTGTATATACACTAAATACTCCATCATTGTGTGTTTTTCTGTATTTGTGGAATATGTTTTCAACTTCTTCATCTACTTTTCTGTCATATGCTTCACAAGCTTTTTCTACTATTCTTATACCGCCAAATGGCATAATAGCTCTTCTTAAAGGTTTGTCTGTTTGAAGACCAACTATATCTTCTAAATCTTTATCAATATATCCAGCATCATGAGCTGTAATTGTAGATATTGTTTTTGTATCTATATCTAAGACTCCACCTTTTGAATCATGTTCTTTTTTGTATAAATCTAAAACTTCATCCCATAATTTTTTTGTCTTTTCAGTAGATCCAGCTAAAAAGCTAGAATCTCCCTCATAAGGTGTATAATTGTGTTGTATAAAATCTCTTACATTTATTTCTGATTGCCAATCTCCTTGTTCAAATCCTTTCCATTGTTCAAATTTCATAAAAAACCTCCTAACATTTTCTAATTATAGTATTTACAAATTTGCCATATAATATAATAACATAGGTAAAAAAATTAATCAATTAAAATATTATATTTTCTTATTTAATATTATAAATATTTTTTAAATAATGCTGTTGCAAAAGCAACAAAAAAAGAGTATATAAAAATACTCTTTAAAATCTTCCTCTATCTTCTTCCTCATCTATATCTGAATCTGCTATTGCTTTAGCTACATTATATATTAACTTTTGCTTTTCAGGAGAACATCCTTTTATTAATTCTGCAAATTCTTTATCTAAATAATAATTAGAATTACTAGAAGCACCATTTAAGATATATCCTTCAGATACGTCTAATAATCCACATATTTGATTTAATCTTTTTAAATTTATATGAGAATTTCCTCTTTCAACTCTACTTAAAAATGCAACAGAAATATCAATTTTTTCTGCTAAATCTTCTTGAGTTAAGTTTTTTGCTAATCTTGCTTGTTTAATTCTTTGCCCGATTACTGTATAATCGATAGCCATATTTATCACCTTCCTATTCTTACAGTCATTAATATAGCATTTTATAGTTTAAATTTACAGAAACCAAATATACAAATGAAACTTATAAGTTAAAAACAAAGCGGAATATCTATATAGATATTCGTTTTGAAAATGAATGTATAAGAAAAAACGAGAAAAAACGAGTAAAATAGAGAAAAAAAGAGTAAAAATAGTAAAATATGCCATTTTTGGACACCTAATTATGTCAGAAAAACAAAAATTAAGTAGAATTTTGTATACATAATTTGATTTTGAGCAGAATATATAGTATAATAATAAAGTCGCGTTAGAAAAAAACAGAAATAAGGAGAGTGAAGTTATATTTTAAAACCAAGGCTCAAATACTATACAAAAGAAATTTTAAAGTATTTTAACATGAGCTTGATAGCTTTAGGTATTATTTCCGCGATAATATTTATAAAATTGAAACCAATCTATCAGGTAAGCATATCTGGTCAAGAAGTAGGATATATTGAAAGCAAAACTGAATTAGAAGATAATGTTAAACAAACAATAAATGAAAATAATGAAAATGTGGATTCAGTAAAAATAACTATAGAGCCAGAATATGAGTTAAAACTTGTAAATAGAACAATTGAAACAAATGAGGAAGAAGTTGCAAGTGCAATAACTAAAGATATGATAGTAACATATAAATATTATGAAATTGCATTAAATGAAAGTGTAATAGATACAGTTAGTACAATTGAAGATGCAGAAGAGTTAATAAATGAAATAAAAGAAAACAAGCAAGAAGAATTAGAACAAAATAACATTAATCTAACAGTTACAGAAAAATATACAGAAGAAACAGTTGAAACAAGTACAATTGAGATTGCAAGGGTTAATTTAAATTCAAAAGTTGACACTGCAATTGAAGAAGAAAAAGCAAGAAAAGAAGAGGAAGAAAGAATAAAAAATATGCCAGATGTAAATGGCATAAAACTAGCAACGGCACCGATAACAGGAACTATAACATCAAGATATGGTGTTAGTAGTAGTATAAGAAGTTCAAGACATACAGGTTTAGATATTGCAGCAACTAAAGGTACACCAATTAAAGTTGTAGCAGATGGTACAGTTACTTTTGCAAGATATAATGGCTCATATGGATATTTAGTAAAAGTAAATCATGGTAATGGTGTAGAAACTTGGTATGCTCATACTAGTAAAATGTATGTAACAGTTGGTCAAGAGGTAAAAGCAGGAGATGTAATTGCTCTAGTTGGTTCAACAGGAAATTCAACAGGACCACATCTACATTTTGAAATTAGAATTAATGGAGAACACGTAAATCCACAAAATTATTTATACAAATAAAGAAGAAGTGATTATGAAGCTTCTTCTTTTTTCATGTTTTTTAAATATATAATTATAACAGATTATCTAGTTCGACAAAAATAGTGTTTAAAAAAGGTATGAGTTTTTTTGACTGGGGAATTCCCTAGATTTCAATATTTTTAAGCTCCAA
>OCPV01001129.1_pt1 | contig 15687 bp, 11 predicted proteins | sample 1538511 | NCBI WGS metagenome assembly OCPV01 (sample SAMN04571704, study PRJEB22368) | human gut metagenome | biome: human gut; material: stool | host: Homo sapiens | place: Luxembourg | collected 2012-08-30 | reverse complement strand
AAGCGATTGGCATTGGAAACGGCCCTGTATCTGTACCGGTACAGGCGCACATAAAGGAGTGACTGATCATGGATAAGAACAGGACGATCGGTGAATGGGAGCGGATGGTGTCGGGGCGTCTCTATACGCCTGTCGATCCGGAGATTGCCAAGCGGCACCGGGTTGGTATGCGCCGCTGTGACCGGTTCAACCGCCTCCCGCTGTGGTGCGCAAAGACCAAACAGCGTGCGCTGGAGCGCCTGATCCCCTCCGCAAAAGGGAAGAATTTCGAGGCGTTTGCACCCTTTTACTGCGAGTACGGCGTGAATATCTATGTGGGGCGGAACTGCTTCGTCAACTACAACAGCGTATTTCTGGATGTAGCGCCCATTACGCTGGGGGACAATGTACTCATTGGACCCAATGTGACGCTGGCCACGCCCAACCATCCGTTTATCGCCGAAGAACGAGCCTATACAGATTACCCCAACGGCTGCCATGCGTTGGAGTATGCCGAACCCATCACCATCGGGGATCACTGCTGGCTGTGCGCCGGTGCGACGGTGTGCGGTGGCGTGACCATCGGAGCGGGCAGCATCATCGCCGCAGGCGCGGTGGTGACACGGGACATCCCACCCAACAGTATCGCTGCCGGTGTGCCCGCCAGAGTGCTGCGGCAGATCGGCGAGCGCGACCGCCTGCATGTATGGGAGAAGTATGTGAAGAACGAACTGCCCGATGCGCAGCGGTGACAACAAAATCTGGGAGCAATTACAAAAACCGTCTCAAACGATACGTTTGAGACGGTTTTTGTATGCGAAAAGTAATGGGAATTGAAACCTGATTTGACCACTACTGCACATTTTGCGATCCAACTGAGCTATCCAATGCTCATATCTCCAACATTCCCTGCAATCCCGCGCTGGCGGCCTTTTTGTTCTTGTCGAAGGCGTGGGTGTAGATGTCCAGCGTGGTGGAGGGCGGCATAGATCTTCCGCAGCCGCTTGGTGAAGGTGTCCGGGCGGATGAGCTGCCCGCGCTCGTCGGTGAACTTGATTATTCTGCGTTTTTGATAGAATGAGCATATCGGGTGGCAGACATGAAGCAGATATGCGAATCTGCCCATGTGCAGTGGGACTTGGGCGCGTCGATGCTGCTGTATTTCAAGGGCATCACCTCTGCGTTCCACGATATTGATTTAATGGTTGCTGACCATGACGCCGAATGTGTCCGCACGATTTTATTGGAAATGGGCGAACTCCGCCCATCTGACCCCGTGCCGAATCCCATGTACCGGACGAAGACCTTTATGGAATTCCTCATAGAATCGATCGAGGTCGATGTCATGGCAGGCTTTGCCATCGTGCATGAGGGAACGGTCTATGATTGTTCTCTGCGTGAAGAACAGATCGTGGAGAAAATGCCGCTTGGGACAGAAGTCATCCCGCTGCAATCGCCGCAGTTATGGTGCAAATACTATCGGCTGATGGGACGGTCTCAGAAGGTGGACATGATTGAGAAAGCATTGTTGTGCAGCATCACATCGCAGCAGTCTTCTCGAAATAATATGGAATAAAAAGCGGCATCGGATGTGAAAAAATCATTTGAAATTCCGATTTGCCTCTGCTATAATAAGCGTACAGCGTGTGGCGTTTCTGCGTAAATCCAGTTGCAGAGCAGCCACACGCTTTTTTGCGGAATCGGGTGAGAAATGGCAAGATGGGAGAAAACTTCATAGGCAAATCGTGTAGCAGAAATGCGTAAGTCCGGATATGTTGGGACTTACGCATTTTTTATTTTTTGAAAGAAAGGTGAATTATATGGAAACCGGAAATCAGTTTTTGGGGACGGAGCGTATCGGTAAGCTCATGCGCCAGTACGCCATCCCCTGCATCATCTCGCTGCTGGTGGGCGCGCTTTACAACATCGTTGACCAGATCTTCATCGCCAACGCCAGCTACCTCGGCTCCTACGGCAACGCCGCCAATACGGTGGTATTCCCGCTAACGGTGGTGGCGCTGGCCATCGCCGTCATGGTGGGCGACGGCTGCTGCGCCTTCGTCAGCATGGCGCTGGGCAGAAACGAGGCGGACAAGGCCAAGCGCAGCGTGGGCAACGCGGTGGTGTTAAGCGTCACCAGCAGTCTTGTCCTGACGGCGGTATACCTCATTTTCGCAAACACTATCATCGCCATGTTCGGCGGCACGGTGAATGAGGAGACCTTCCACCACTCGCAGGAATACTTCTTTTATATCACGCTGGGCATCCCGTTCTATATGTTCGGGCAGGCCATGAACCCCATTATCCGCGCAGACGGCAACCCCAAGTTCGCCATGATCTCCACACTGGCAGGCGCCGTCATCAACATCATCCTCGACCCTATTTTCATCTTCGTCCTCAAATGGGGCATGATGGGCGCAGCAGTGGCCACGGTCATCGGGCAGGTGTTCACGGCAGTCCTTGCACTGTGGTATCTGCTGCATATGAAGATCATCAAGCCCGCGTCCGGCGATTATGCCCTGCGAGGGAACATCTGCGGACGAATGCTGACGCTGGGCATCACCAGCTTTCTCTCCCAGATCAGCCTCGTGGCGGCGATGGCGGCCATCAACAATATGCTCCGCAAATACGGCGCGCTGGACGCCGTGTTCGGGCAGGAGCAGTACGCGCAGATCCCCATGGCGGTGGTGGGCATCGTGATGAAGTTCTTCCAGATCGTCATTTCCATCGTAGTTGGCATGGCGGCAGGCTGCATCCCCATCGTGGGCTACAACATGGGCGCGGAGAAAAAGCTTCGTGTGCGGGAACTGTTCACCAAGCTGCTGGTGGCCGAGGCGCTGGTGGGCGCGGTGGCGCTTGTGCTGGCGGAGGGCTTTCCCCGTCAGCTCATCGCCATTTTCGGCGCGGACAACGAGAGCAGCTACTACACCGATTTTGCCATCAAGGCGTTCCGCACCTATCTCTGCATGATGGTGCTGGCCTGCGTCAACAAGGCGTGCTTTATCTTCTTGCAGGCGGTTGGCAAGGCGCTGGCATCCACACTGCTGTCCATGTTCCGCGAGGTGGTGTTCGGCGTGGGCTTTGCCCTGCTGCTGCCGGTGTTCTTCGGTCTGGACGGTGTACTGTATTCCATGCCGGTGTCGGATATTCTGACCTTTATCATCTCGGCCATCATCATCGTGAAAACCTATCGGGAATTGAATGTGGAAGGAGTGCAGAACGCATGAAAAACAGAGTTATTACCATCAGCCGCGAGTTTGGCAGCGGCGGACGCACCATCGGCAAAAGGGTGGCGGAAAAGCTGGGCATCCCCTGCTATGACGCGGAGATCATTCAGGAGATGACGAAGGAGACCGGATTTGCGCCGGATTATGTGAAGGAAGCGGGGGAGTACGCTCCCGGCGGTTTCCTCTCGAACGCTTTCTCTAACCGGATGTTCGGTCCCACCAACGAGGACATTCTCTGGGAGCACCAGTACAAGGTCATCACGGACCTTGCTGCAAAAGGTTCCTGCGTCATTGTGGGCCGCTGCGCTGACTTTATTTTGCAGGATAAGGCGGATTGCCTGAAGGTCTTTATCCATGCGGATCTGGCGTTCCGCGCCCACCGCATCGTGGAGGTCTACGGCGAGCGGGAGCAGTCCCCGGAGGAGCGTTTGCGGGATAAGGACAAGCGCCGCGCCGCGTACCACCGCTTCTACACCAATATGAAATGGGGCCACGCCCAGAACTACCACCTGACGCTGGACAGCGGCGTTATCGGCATCGACAAGTGCGTGGACATCATCGCGGAGCTGTATTGAGATGACATTTTCTCAAAAATTCGTTTGAAATCGAGTTTCGAATTTGATAAAATTAAGCCATACGAAGGTATCACGGGAGTGCATCCGGTGCAGTGGGCGTTGGCGGCAGACTGGCGCGCACAGGCTGTTTGTTCACTGATCATCTCTCTGAAAAAGGGCATCCGTTCTGACCGGGCGGAGGCTGAGGGAGGTGAAATCAATGAAGCGCGTAAAGGCAGCGTGCATCCTGCAAACACTGGGGTTTGCATAGAAGGACGATTGCGGTCTGACCCGTGAGCAGCAGTTCAAGGTCAACCACGACGAAGTGAGCCGCTACAAGGCGACGATGGACAGAAGCCGCACCCGGTATCAGATCACCGAGGAAACCGAGCAGAGCGACGGATCTGTGCTGGTCCGCGTCCGCAAGCAGTATAACGACAAAGCTGATGTAAGCGAATACTTCAACTAACACCAAACCCGCCCGATGGAAGTCAGGCGGGTTTGTGATAGAAAGCGTGGATATAATGAGTGAAATTTATGAGCTTGAACAGATCCGGCGGCGCATTTCGGAGCGTTACCGGAGCGACCCCAACATCCGCATCAATGTGTCCCTCCGGCAGCCAAGGCTGCATTTGCGCGATGTTCCGGTGAAGATCACGGGCGTCTATCGGCACATCTTTCAGGTGGAGGGAGACTCGTCCGGCCAGCCGAAGCGCCATGCGCTGCAATACGCGGATGTGCTGACGCGCGATATTGAGCTTTTGGATATTTGAACGGTGGGCGTGTAGACCGGTTTGGGGGCATCCTGATACGGTGGTGCAAATCGCCTGACAGTGCTGAGCGGCATAATCGCGCAGGCAAAACGAACACATTCCGTTCGTAAGGATATATTTCCTTATGAGAGATTGGCCGCAACCTCTGCTATGGAGGCTGCGGCCTTTTCCCTTTCTGAGGTGCGAAAACCTCTGTTTTTTCCTCTCAGAGCGCCGCTTGAAAGGCGGCGTGGGTGTTTCCCCATGGGGAGCGTCCGGGAGGCAGGACGGAGGCTTTTTGCGTCAAAATCAGCACTTTTCAAAACCAGAGGAAGGAGGCGCCGGATATGGCAGTTTTCCACATCGAAAAGACCGGAGATTACACGGTCATGTCCAACTACCACCTGCGGGACAGCGGCGGGGCCCGGGAGCTGGAGGCGCACGGCTGTCTCGTCCGGGCGCGCGTTCGCAACGAGAACGGACAGCTTGGCGCCATCGAGTACACCATTTTGGAGCTGCCGAAGGAGCAGGCACAGAAACCTGTGCCTGTACGGGAAAATCCAATACAGGTGAAGCCAATGTTGGATGCTTCATGAATGCTGACATGTACAGCAGTTTGTTATGCAGTGGGTCTCATCCTTTGGGATGATTTACATTTCGAAACAGACTCGTATAATATAACTTAAGATGAGTAGCGAAAGGCTTATGACAATCTCGCTCTGTATCAAAGGGAGGGAAGAAATGACCGAAAATATCATCATAAAGCCCTCCGTTCAGAAACGGTTTGACAGCTTCATGGCACACGGCAGAGTCCTTTTTTTCAGCGCGCCCTGCGGCTTTGGAAAGACCGTACTGGCGGACGCGCTGCTGCGCGGGCGGAATGTGCTGCGGCAAAGCGCGGCAGACCCAGACTGCACGATCATACCGTCAGCGCAGGATTGGGACATTCTGCTGATCGACGATCTTCAGCTCATGCAGGAGGAAGCCGGACAGCAGGCTCTTTGCGAATTGATTCGCTCAAGTCCGGAGCGCCATTTCGTGCTGCTCTCACGCGGTGTGCCGCCCGGCTGCCTGACGGCGTTTCAGTACACGGGGCTGATGACGGTGCTGGAGGCCGACGACCTGCTTTTTGACGCGGACGATGTGCGGCGACTGTTTCAGCTTTCGGGAGCAAACGTAACAGATAGCGAGATCGACGGAATTTTGAAAGAATCCGCGGGCTATCCGCTGGGTGTGGCCATCACGGCGCGGTGCATGTCCCCGGACAAGCCGTGGACACCGGAGCTGGTGGCGCGGGTGTTCCGGGAGGTGTTCCTCTACTTTGAGACCGCCATCTACCGGCGCTTTGACCTGCCGGTGCGGCGCTTCCTGTTGGAGCTGGCTCCCTTTGAAAGCTTTGACTTGGAAATGGCGCGGATGGTCAGCGGCGATCCCCATGCCGGCGAACGGCTGGACTGGCTTCTTCGATACACCACTATGCTGCGCTACGACGACTGCCAGCGCTTCCGCTTCTGGTCGGGGTTCCGAGCTTTTCTCCGCTGGGAGATGGAACGGGAGTATACCGAGGAAAAGCGCAAAGCGCTCTTCAGCCGGGGCGGGCTGTACTATGAGCTGAAGGAGGACTACGCCCACGCCCTGGAATGCTACACCAGCGGCGGTGACCATTCCAAGGTCTCCGAGCTGCTGGTGCGCAACGCCGAGCTGCACCCCGGCATGGGGCACTATGCCGAGATGGAAAAATACTACCGCAGCCTGCCGGAGGCAGAAATTCTCGCCTCTCCCTCGCTGATGCAGGGCATGAGCATGCTCTGCGCGCTGGCGATGGATTACGAGGGTTCAGAGCGCTGGTATGGCGAGCTGCAAGCATTTGCCGAGCGCTGCGGCAGGCAGGACGCCGCCGGAAAGCAGGCCCGCAGCCGCCTTGCATGGCTGGACATTTCTCTCCCCCAGCGGGGCGTGAGCGGTCTGACGGAAACCATTCCCGCCGTGTTCCGGCTGCTGACGAACAAGGAAGTGACGCTGCCGTCCTTTTCCGTCACAAGCGCGCTGCCCAGCATCATGAACGGCGGCAAGGACTTCTCCCCGTGGAGCAAAAAGGACGACCTGCTCTACAAGACCCTCCGTCTCCCCGTGGAGGCGGTGCTGGGGCGGGACGGCGTGGGTCTTGCGGACTGCGCCATCGTCGAGAGCAAGTTTGAAAAGGGGGAGGACGTGGCCGGTCGGATGCTGTCCCTTCTCCCACAGCTGAACGTGGTCCGCAACCGCGGCACGCCGGACATGGAGTTCGCCGTCAGCGGATTGCTGGCCCGCAGCCAGCTGGCGAACGGACAGCCCGCCGACGCGCGGCGCACCATCGAGGTGCTCCGTGAATGCTTTGCCGAGCGCGGTTTGACACGCTTTCTGCCCAATATGGACGCCATGCTCTGCCGTATTGACATGCACACCGGCGACCTTGACGCGGCGGACGCGTGGTATCGGGAAAAAGCCCCGCGGGAGCCGACGCGCCTGAACGTCATGCGGCGCTACCAGTATCTCACCCAGGCCATGGTGGAACTGGCGGACGGCAGACCGGACGCGGCGCTGCTGACGCTTGCCCCGCTGGAGCCGTACATCCAAAACTGTGCCCGCATCATCGACGGCATTCACCTGAATGTCCTGACTGCCATCGCCCTGCACCGCAAGAAGGACGAGCGGTGGCGCGAGCGATTGACGGCGGCGCTGGACGCGGCGGCGGAGTACCGCTTCATCCGCGCCGTCAGCGTATACGGCACGGCGGTGCTGCCGCTGCTGGAAGCGCTGGACTGGGACGGCGACAAAGCATGGCGCAAGCGGCTGATGGCGGCGGTGCGGACGCAGGCGGCGTTCTACCCGCATTTCCTCGAACCCCGCCTTGCCCCCGGCGAGGAGCTGACGCCCACGGAGCTGCAAATTCTCCATCTGCTCTGCGCGGACAAGTCCAACGCCGAGATCGCGCAGATCATGGACGTGAAGCTGCCGACCGTGAAGACCCACGTCAGCCACATCCTCGACAAGCTGGACGTGAAGCGCCGGGCGGAGGCCAAGACCGCCGCGAAAAAGCTGCGGCTCGTTCCGGATGATCTGTAAATGCTATGCCTGTGCCTGAACGGGCTGGATATAAACCCTATACACATATCCTAAAGGAGGAGCTTATGAAAAAACGAGTATTGAGCTTATTTCTGGCGCTCACGCTCTGCCTGACGCTGTTGCCCACGGCAGTCTTCGCCGACGTCACGGAGAACGGCGAAGGAAGCGGCGGGACGCACTACGTCGCGGAGAGCGGCGGGACGCAGTATGAAACGGTGCAGGAGATCTTGGAGAATACGGAGGAAGGCGAGATCACGCTGCTCGACAGCGTCACGGAAGACCTCACCGTCTACGCCGCGACGACCATCCACATGAACGGGCACAGCATCACCGGCAATATTGATGCCACGGACAGTCTGACGCTGAACGGCGGCACGGTCGATGGTACTGTGAAGGTAGACGGCGGCACGCTCAACATGACCGCGCCCGCCGAAGCGGAAGCGGCCATTACCGGCGGGCTGAACGTGGTTTCCGGCTCTGCTTCTGTCAGCGGCGCGAAGGTCGGCGTGAAGGGCACGCTGTACTTCGATGGCACGGATATGCTGATCTCCGGCGCAGTGAAGGCGGTCGAGCTGGATAGCGCGGCAGAGCCTGCCGCCAAAACGCTCTACGGCTCCGCCACAGTGAACGGCGATACCGCTGCGGAAGCTGGCTTTGACACCGATACCTATAAAGTAGGCGGCGAAATCGCAAAGAAGCTGACCAACAAACAGGTGGGCAGCACCACACCCGCAGCGCCGAGCCTGACGCTGACCGAAACGAGCAAGAGCCTTACCGCGGGCAAGACCGCCGTGTTCACTGCCAATTATACCGGCACGGACACGCTGAACGCCTATGTTCAAGGCAGCGCGGTCAATGGCTACTTTACCATCAGCCAGAAGAACAACGGCGACGGCACTTATACCGTCTCCGTCAAGATCGATGAGGAAACGCCCGGTGGCACGTACACGCTGTTCGTTCACGAGGTGGGGAACACCTCCGTGCAGGCAAGCGCCACCATCACCGTCACCGGCTTGCAGGATGCAGCCGAGGTGAACGGCAAACAGTACAAGTCTCTCCCCAGGGCGCTGAATGCGGCACGGGACGGCGACACCGTGAAGCTGCTGGCCAACCATGTGACGGATGCAGACGCCCTCAATGCGCTCGGTGAAGATTTTACGTTCGAACAGTATGCTTCCATCGTACCCGTTGTCACCAAAACCCTGACGCTCGATCTGAACCACAAGACGGTCGACTACCTCGAGGTTGGATTCTCGGAGACTAACGAGGAAACGCAGAAAAAAGAAACTCTCGCGACAGGCAACCTGACTGTTACAGGCGAGGGCGCTTACGGCAGAATTTCAAATCTCATGTTCATGGCCGGCGCACTGGACATCCGGAGCGGCGAGATCGGCGGTTCAGGATGCGCGGGACTTTTCTGCGACGCGAACAGTGGCTCTGTGACCGTCAGCAACGGCACGGTGTATGGCCTCACCGTATTTGAGGGTGCTTCCGTCACCGTCAATGGCGGCTCCAAACACGCGGGTGAATGGGTTGTCGCTTCCGGCGCTGCGCTGAACATTACGGACGGCACGTTTGGCGATGTGCAGTTCACGCGCAACGGAACCATCGCCATCAGCGGCGGCACGTTCAAAAGCATTAAGAGCTACATCGCAGAAGAGCTGCAGCCGCTCATGTCCCTGTTGGATACGCAGAAGGTGCACGCTTTCTACAAGGGCGATGACGTGCAGGACGGCAATGCAACGGAGCTGGCCGACGTAACCGTCAAGGAGCACACCCACACCATGGTGGACAGCAAGTGCGCCTGCGGCTTTTCCTGCACCCACAAGGATACAGACGGCACAAGCACCATCGACAAAGACGGCAAATGCGCGGTCTGCGGGACGCAGTTTGCGGCTGGCATCGGCGAAACCTATTATACCGATGTGCCGTCCGCGCTGGATGCGGCAGCTGACGGTCAGACCATCACCCTGCTGGCAAACGGGACGCTGCCTTACGGCATATATGCCAGCAAGACCCTCACGCTGGATCTGAACGGACATAGCCTGAGTGGGCACAGCTTGAATGTCGGCGGCTCTACGGCCACGGGTCAGGCTCTCACTGGTAATCTGACGGTCATTGACAGCAGCGGCGGCAACGGCGCGGTGGGAGTGACCGTGCGGGACGGCGGTACACTGGTATTTGATCCGGAGAATGACAGCACCACCCTGCTCCAGCTGGAGGTTTGGGGCGGCAAAGTCGAGCTGCACCGCGGAAAGATTTTGAGAAAAGATCTGCGGCTGAATAACAGCATCACATTGGGCGATCTGCTTCCCAGAAACGCGGGACTTGCTTACTACCGTGGTGACACACAGCTCACGCTGGAGGAAGCCGCTTCCCAGACCTGCGATCTGGTGATAAAGCCGTGCGGCCACGGCGGCAGGAACGGCTTTGACGGCACCAACTGTCCCTACTGCAACGCGCCCGCGGTGGCTGAAACAGCCTTGAACAATGGCGAGGGCAGCAGACTGCTGCGGAGATTTGCCAATTTGCAGACAGCCCTTGACGCAGACAGAGACGGCGGCGCGACCCTTCAGCTGCTGGCCGACGTGACCGGCAATTACACCATCGACGGCACGCGGGACACGGGACTTGACCTGAACGGCCACTGCATCAAGGGCACGGTGACGGTCAAGGCGGCTACGGGCAGCAACACCACCACCTTGAGCAACACAAAAAACACGACCACAGCCAGCATTGATAAGGTCGTTGCCTACAAGGGTGCAAAACTCGCCGGGTCGAAATATCCCGCCGTGATCGGCGAATTGACGTTGGCCGATACCACGAAGTGGAAGGATATCCTGCAGCAGCCTACCCGCCTTGGCTTCAAGGTCATGAACGCGGACGGCACTCACCAGTGGTACGCCCCGAATGATGTCAATGGCTCGCAGTTGAACAACGTTATTATCAATAGCCTGCCCATCACCTCCAAGACCCTGAATCTGAAGGTCGATGGTAAGAACCTGACCGGCAACTCGCCGAAGGTGGAGCGGGGCACGACCGTCCAGCTCTGCGCCAGCTGCAATGCGAAGGACGTGACGGTGGAATTCTCCATCCTGAAGAAGGGCGAAACAACGCCCATCACCTTGACGAAGCCGAGCTATGCCGATAGGAAGTATACAAAAGATTACTCCTTCGATACGATCGGAGAATACACCATCTATTTCACCGCCACCAAGGACGGCTATTCGGTGACGAGCAGTCACAAACAGCTGACCGTCACCAAGGCCGCCATCCCGGCCAGCGCGATCACCGCGCCCGCGGCGAACGCGCTGACCTACAACGGCAATGAGCAGCTACTCGTCACGAAGGGCAGCGTGGACGCGAAGTACGGCGAGATGCAGTACCGTCTGGGCACGAGCGGCGGCTTCAGCACTGCCACTCCCACCGCCGCCGATGCCGGAACGTACACGGTCTATTACAAAGTCGTAGGAGCTGAGGGCTACAATGACACCGCTGCTAAGTCCATAAAAGTAACCATCGGCCCGGTGAAGATCAAAGACATCGGCAACGTCGATTCCGTCTCCAAGACCTACGACGGCAGCGCAAGCGTTACGCTTCCCAAGGCCAATCTGGCGTTCCTCGACGCTGCGGGCAACATGATTTCCCTCCCCGAGAGCGCTTATACGATCACGGACGCCCGCTTTACCACGCGGCAGGATGACTTTACCTATGAGGATTCGCCGGACGCCGGCACGAAAGAGACCATTTCCTTCACTCTGACGCTCACAGATTCCAACTACGTGTTCGAGGGCGAGGCGGCGAACGTCAGATCGGACAACTTCAATTTCACCTCCAATGATGACCGCTTCAAGATCGATCAGGCCACTGTGACCCCGGCTGAGATCACGCTGTTTGTTTACAACGACGTGGCAAAGACCTATACGCTCGATCTGGCCACGCTCCTGCCGGAGCTGACTTCGGGCTGTGACTACGGCAAAATCAAGTATCGGGGGTGCGATTACCATTTTACGGATAGCACCTACCTCGACAGTAACAACGGTACGTTCGTGTCAAACGAGGGCGTTTTGACTCTGCCCATCGTGGCCGCGCACTCCGCAGATGTGAACAAGCAAATCGGCACGATAACCGCCCCGGTTGTAACCGCGAACTATCAGCAGTTTGAGCTGACCATCAAGGTCGTTATTGGCGAGAAGATCACGCCCGTAAAGTCAGATGACTTCAAAATCAGCGCGACGGGCATCACCTACCGCCAGACATTGGAAAACAGCACGCTCACAGTCAAGGGCACGATGAAGGACCCCACCACAGGAAAAGAGGTCCCGGGTACCTTCGCGTGGCTGAATAAATACGACAGACCCATTAACACCGGCGATGTGTACTTCGATTGGACATTCACCCCGGCGGAAGGCTACGAGGAATACGCAGCCGTAACCGACATCGTGAAAGTCCCCGTCGCCCCCAAGTCCATCAACGGTGCAGCCATCACGCTGGAAGCTACCAGCCTCGAGTACAACGCGGCGGAGCAATCGCCGAAGATCACCGGCGTGACGCTGGAGGACTGGGATGAAACAAGAATCACCTACATTATCAAAAGCGGCGGCTCGGCCACCGATGTCAGCGACAGCATCACCCTGACCATCGAAGGTACCGGCAACTACACCGGCACGGCCACGGTCGAGTGGAAGATCACGCCAAAAACCGTGACGCCCACGATGAAAGTCGCATCCTGCACCTACACCGGCGATGCGCTGGGGCCGGCCGTGACCCTCGAGGACGGAGATGCGGTCATTCCGGAGGGAGAATACACGGTAGAGTATTCCAACAACACCAACGCCGGTACCGGCCGGGTGACCATCAAGGACGTTGAAGGCGGCAACTACGTTATTCAGGGAAGCACCCAGGACTTCCCCATCAACAAGGCCGACGCGCCCACGAATATCCAAAACGGCACACTGAATGTGATCAACGGCACATATCTGACGTACACCTATGACTTCCAGCAGCTACTGCCCGCCGCGCCCCATGGAGATTACGGCACCGTGCGCTACGATTTGGGGAATCGGCAGACTGCTATCAACTTCACCGCTCATGGATATTATATCGACCCGGAGATAGCGGAATTTGAGGGGAGCAAGCTGACTTTGGTAGGTCTCTATGCGAAAGATGGAACAGCGACCGGCCAGATCGGCACCGCCACGGTGAAGGTCACCACCACCAACTACAAGGACTTTAGACTGACGCTCGTCCTCAACGCGGTGAACCGGATCACGCCCGTGGCGGATGGCAGCATCACCGCAAGCAAAATCACCTACGGTCAGACGTTGAGCGAGAGCCGGATTTCGGGCACGATGAAGGATCCCACCACCGACGCAGCCGTTGAAGGCACCTTCGCGTGGCAGCTGCCGGACGATACGATCCTGGATGCGAGTACGCTTGGCCATGATATCGGATGGAAGTTCACCCCGAAGGATGGAAATGCCTATACGGAAGCGACCGGCACCGCAACGGTCAAGGTCGACAAGGCCCAACAGTACGGCAAGGTCAGCATGAAATTCTACATTTACGGCGAGACGCCCAGCACGCCCAGCCTGACAGACCGGACGGGTGACGGAAGCGTGACCTACTACTATAACACCACCAATTCCAACAGCGGCGGCACAGAGTGGAAGAACATTCAGCCGGACACGCTGAGCGCCGGAACCTGCTACTATATGTACGCAGAGCTTGGCGAGACGGAGAACTACGAGTCGTTCACCACGGATTGTGTGAAGTTTTGGGTAATGAAGGCGATACCGACCTGCACGAAACCCACCGGCCTGACAGCCAAATACGGCCAGAAACTCAACCAGATCGCTCTGCCCAATCCGGAGGGAAATACACCCGGCACATGGCGCTGGCAAGAACCGGAGACGGTGCTGGATCAACTGGGCGCCCGAATCTTCTATGCTGATTTCAAGCCCGACAATGAGACCTATAGCGAAGTGCTCAACGTCGCCATTGACGTGACCGTCGGACCGGCGGATGGCGGCAGCCTCAAAACGGTCGAGCTGGCGCAGAAGTACACGGACACCTCGGAGCACACCTACAAACCAGACTGGTCAGGGCTTCCCGGCGGACAAACGTGGCGCTATAACAGCGAATACAGCGTCAGCACCGGCTCGAATGTCACACTTACCAAGCAAGATTTCGCAGCGGACGGCAGTTTGCTGACCTACGCGATTTCCGGCGGCAAGGCCGGTGACAAGATCACCATCACCCTCAAGGCGTCCTGTGACAATTATGGGGACTACACCATCACACTGACTATCACCCTGACAGAAAAGGACGATCAGAAGCCGTTGACCATCACCGGCAACACTTCCGTAATCTATGGTGAAAAGCTGACGCTGACCACCAGCGGCGGCAACGGCACAGGCGCTGTGACCTACCGCATTGACACTGCGCACAGCACCGGCGAAGCGGCCATTGATCCCAACACCGGCGTTCTGACTCCGGTCAAGGTCGGCTCTGTCAGTGTCATCGCTGCCAAGGCGGGCGACAACGACTACAACGACGTCACCAGCGCCCCCTTCGTGCTCATGATCAAACCGGCCACTCCCACCGGCGAGCCGAACTACACCAAGATCACCACCGGCGGCAAGACGCTGAAGGACGCGGCGCTGACCATCGAGGGCAGCACGCTGAAACCCAATGACGGCAAGCTGGAATGGGTGGATGACAAGGACAATGTCCTGCCTGATAATACCAGGGTCAAAGCCAACACGACCTACAAGTGGCGCTTTACGCCCACGGACACCAACTACACGACCCTGACCGGCGAGATCGAGCTGCTGTATCACAAGTCCAACGGTGGTGGCAGCAGCGGCTACAGCTACTACACCATCGAGGCAACCGCCGGGGCTGGCGGCTCTATCTCTCCCTCCGGCAGCGTCAGCGTCCGTGAGGGCGGAGATCAGACCTTCACCATCACCCCGGATAAGGGCTATGCTGTCTCCAATGTCAAGATCGACGGCAAGAGCATCGGCGCGGTAAAGTCCTACACCTTTGAGAATGTCAGCAGAACCCATACCATCGAGGTCATCTTCGTCAAGGGCACTGCCAGCGCCAGCACCGGAGACAGCAGCGATCTTCCGCTGTGGAGCGCCCTTCTGCTGGCAAGTACCCTTACGCTGGCCGGCGCTGTCCACTACAAGAGAAAACGCGCACGATAATCGCCTTATCATGCCTTAAAGGCCAACAAACAGCTCAGCTTCCGGGTATTTGGCTGGAAGCTGAGCTGTTCCTTTTTCGCTGCAAGAAGCAATCAATGGCATTTTATGGTAGACGGTTGCAACGGCTTCATCATGCTGGACAAGAACGACAGTCCGAAGGTCGCTTTGCACATCGAGAATGAAATGCGCTGGGCAAAGAAGTATCAAAAGCTGCATCCGGACAAGCATCTGCCGCACATCACGCCTTATGTGCTCCGGCATACCTGCTGCACGAACATGAATTTTATCCTTTTGGGAATTGCGGAATTCATGTTGGCGGGTATATTGGCCGCGGGAACATTTGCCCTGGCGTTGGGGTCAAAAGACACAGAAGAGTTTGTTGATAAGACAATCTCCAATCGTCATGAGAAACATGTAAATTCGATTTATCGGACGGACGGGATGCAGGAAACGGAATAAGAATAATGTGAAAGGAGTTGGCCTTATAACGAGGCTGCCTGTTTTCTTTTGTGCCTGCCGCAGCCAGTTCCATGTGGGGTTCAGTGGTGTGAGACGGAGAATTTGAAGCGGGAGACGGGGCAGCGCACAACGGCGCAGAGAACATGGTGGGAGGCGCGGGCGCTGGCAGATCGGTTTATTTGTGAAACGGCGGCACTTGTCCGCGTTTATGAGGTGCTCAGCGGACCCCAACCAAATTTTTTTAATTCCAAATGCAATAAAACGCCCTTTCCGTGCATTACACGGATGACAGGAGAAAAAAGCCCATGCTCAGTATGCTGATGACAACCGAATATGCGCCGGCGGAGGATCGACACGAGCTGCAGCAGTTGTTGCTCCACATTGCCGGCGGGGAGCG
>OCPV01001127.1_pt1 | contig 15715 bp, 20 predicted proteins | sample 1538511 | NCBI WGS metagenome assembly OCPV01 (sample SAMN04571704, study PRJEB22368) | human gut metagenome | biome: human gut; material: stool | host: Homo sapiens | place: Luxembourg | collected 2012-08-30 | reverse complement strand
ATTATTATTTTCTTTACTTTTTTGTTTTTTCCTACTTCTTTATTGGTTGATGTTTGCTTTTTTTCTTCTCTATGTTTTTCCAAATTTATCCCTCCAAAATAATTCTTATATTATTTTGTATTTGTTCTTCTCCATCTAACCATATAGTTTGCTTATTTTTTCTAAACCATGTAAGTTGTCTTTTTGCATATCTTCTTGTTTCTTGTTTTATTTTTTCTATCATTTCTTCTTTTGTTAATTTATTTTCTAAATATTCCACTACTTCTTTATATCCGAAGTCCCTGCATTGCAGTTGGAAATTTATCATATTTTTGATAAATATTTTTCACTTCATCTATTAATCCTTGCTTAATCATTATATCTACTCTTTTTTCTATTCTTTGATATAATTTTTCTCTATCCCAGTTTATAGCAAATACATGATAATCAAATTCAACTTCATTTTTTCTTGATTCTATTTCTTGTTCAGTTTTATTTTTTCCTGTTGCATGATATATTTCTAAAATTCTTAAAATTCTTTTTTTATCATTTTTACTAATTTTCTCTATAGCTTTTTCATCAATATTTTTTGCTTCTTCATAAAGTTTATCTAATCCTTCTTTATCTACTCTTTTTTCTAGCTCTTCTCTGTACTTTTCGTCAAATTCAATTTCAGGATACTCTATTTCATAAATTAAGCTATCTACATATAACCCTGTGCCACCAACAACAATTGGAGTCTTTCCTTTTTTTATTATTTCTCTTATTGCTTTTTTTGCATCTTTTTTGTAATCTGCAACACTATATCTTTCATCTGGTGAAACAAAATCTATTAAATAATGCTTTATACCTTGCATTTCTTCTAGTGTGGGTTTTGCTGTTCCTATATCCATGTCTTTATATATTTGCATTGAATCAGCAGATACTATTTCACCATTTATTTTTTTTGCAAGTTCAATTGATAAAGCTGTTTTCCCTGATGCTGTTGGACCACATATTACAATTACTTTTTCTTTTTTGTTCATTTTATTTTCTACTTCTCCTGTTCTAATGTTTTATATGTATTAATTATTCCTTCTTGAGTAGTTTTCATATATCCACATTCTATAAATGTGCAAATAATAAATATTACAAAAATTATGATAAATCTTTTTGATACTACTTCTTTTTCTATCTCATTTTCATTTATCTTATCTAAGTTTTTTGCAATTATTGGCATTAATATCAAACCATTTATTCCAGAAAAAATTGCAACTATTGCATTTCTTATTTGTTTTGCAATTTCATCATTTGGATATGTAATATCTCCTTTTGATATTTGAAATATTATTTGAGTTATTATATATGTAAGTAATATCCCTATTACAATAAATGCAATTTTCTTTGTTTTTTCTATAAAACCTAAATTATGCCAAGTCCAAACAATTAAAATTATATATACTAAAATTGTTATAAGTATAACTAAAGCCATTTTCTTCTTCCTTTTCTATTTTCTTGCAAATTTTCTTTCAATGTCATATTTAGACATCTTTATTACAGTTGGTCTTCCATGTGGACATGTAAATGGATTTGGTAAAGCAAGTAATTGGTCCATTAAACTTTCTACTTCTTCTTTTGATAATGCCATATTTGCTTTTACTGCTGCTTTACATGCTACTGTGGCAATGAACTTTTCTTCTTTTTCTTGTTTTGCTGTTCTTGCAACAGTATTTATTTCATCTAAAGTCTCTAAAAATAGTTCTTTTGTATCTAAATCTATACATACTGTTGGAACGCCTGTCAATTTAATTGTATTATCACCAAACTCTTCCAAACTAAATCCTGCTTTTTTAAACATTTGCATATTATCTTTTGCAATGTCCATTTCTTTATGTGTTAAAGTAATTATATCTGGTAATAATAGCATTTGCGAATCTTTTGACTCATCACTATAGTAATTCTTTTTCACTTTTTCATACATAATTCTTTCATGTGCTGCATGTTGGTCTAAAATATACATCTCATTATTCATTTCTAGAATTATATATGTTTTAAATACTATTCCTATAAATTTATATGTTGGTTTTTTTAATTCTTCTTGAGTTTCAAACATAGATACATTATCTTTTATGATATCTACTGCATTTGTTTTATCTTGTTTTTCATCTTCTGGCTTATCCATTATTGGAGCTCTACCAAATAGTTTTGCATACATCTCATTAAAATCTTCTGAAACAACTTTTGGATTTTCATTCAAATCTTTTATTTTTTCTTTTACTTCATCAAATTCTTTTTTGACTTCTGGATTTTCTATTGTTTCAATAATTGAATGTGTATCTTGAACAGGTTCTTTTTTATCTTCTTCTACTTTTTCTTCTGTTTTTATATCTTCTTTTTCTTCACTTTCTTCAATCTCTCCACTGTTTTGTTCATACTTTTCATCTACATCTGATAAACCACTTAATGTATTTGGAGTAATATTTTTTTCTAAAAGTTCTTTTTCTAAGTTTTCTTTCATTTTCTTAAGCTGATTTAGAACATCATTTGTGTCTATTGTAGATACAGTATCTTCAACTTTTTCAGGTTCTTTAGTTTCATTTTCTTTTTTATTATATATATCTTCTATTATGTTATTTGTTTTAATTTTACTTTCTTCATCATTATATTCTTCTATTTCTTTTTCATTTTGTTTTCTAAAAGAGAATAAGCCTCCTGCTTGACTATTTGCTTTTTTTGTTTCTTTTAGTTTTCTTAATCTCTCTTCAAAACTAACTGCACTTCTATCAACATAATTTACAGTTTCAGGTGTTTTCGTTTTTTCCGTATCAGCTACAAGCTCATTTTTTAATAATGTATTTTTTATGGCATGATAAATTGATTGAAACACCTTATTTTCTTCCTCAAACCTAACTTCTAATTTAGCCGGATGAACATTAACATCTACTTTTGCAGGGTTTATTGTTAAATTTAATACTACAAATCCAAATTTTCCAATTGGAATTAAACCTTTATACCCTTGCTCTGTTGCTGCTGTTAGAGTCTTATCTTTTATATATCTTTTATTTACGAAAAATAGTTGATTAGACCTGTTTGATCTTGCTATTTCTGGCTTTCCTATTACTCCATTTATCTTTATATCTTCATAAGTGTAATCCACATCTATTATGCCATTTGCAACGTCTTTACCATAGATGCTATATATTACACTTTTCATGTCTCCATTTCCATTTGTTTGAATTACAGTTTTCCCTGTATTTATCAATTTTATTGCAATATTTGGATTAACAAGTGCAATTCTTGTAATTGCATCTTCAATATATCCTGATTCTGTATAATCTTTTTTCAAAAATTTATATCTAACTGGAGTATTAAAAAATAGATTTCTAACAGTAATTGATGTTCCTGTCCTACACCCAGCTTCTTCTTTTTCTAGAATATCTCCTCCTTCTACAACTACTCTATATCCAATTTCTTGCTCAGCAGTTTTTGAAACTAATTCCACATTGGCAATTGCTGCAATACTTGCTAAAGCTTCTCCTCTAAACCCCATAGATGTAACTGTATCTAAATCATCAGCTGACCTAATTTTACTTGTTGCATGTCTTTCAAATGCAATTTCTAAATCATCTTGGGCAATCCCTTTTCCATTGTCTGTAACTTTTATAAATGAAATTCCTCCATTTTTTATCTCAACAGTTATATTTGTTGCCCCTGCATCTATTGAATTTTCAACCATTTCTTTAACTACTGATGCTGGTCTTTCTATTACTTCACCTGCTGCTATTTTATTTATAGTTAACTCATCTAACAAAACAATATTACCCATTTTAATCCTCCGTATTTTAACTTTGTCTTTGTCTCACATTATATCATTAAATTTTATTTTTTGTATAGTTTTTTTCAAAAAAATTGAGAATTTTGGGGACGGAGCATTTTTGTCTCATTTTTGTTAATTTTTTTCTTTTTAGTTATCTAAAAAAAGAGAATTTCAGGCATCGGTCTTAATTGTCTCAAATGAGACAAAAATGCTCCGTCCCCAAAATTCTCAAAATTTATTTTTTCTTTTCTTCTTCACTTACTTTTGTTTTTAATTGTTTTTCAAAACTTGTTGTTAGACCAATTAATGTTAGTGAGTATACTCCTAAAACTAGTGGAATAGTTACTCTTCCGATTGGGATTCTAGCTATAGCAATTATACTTAATAATATAGCTTGCATAAGTATAACCATTCCTAAAGTTTTTAATATTGTTTTTGTACTTCCAATCTTTTTATATCTAAATGCCATATATACTAAAATTATAAATGTTGCTAAAGCAAATGGTGCAATATATGGTTTTACAATGTCTCTTCCTCTTGTATGAGGTATTGTTTCTATCTCTACAGAGTCAGCTTCTATTTCTGCTGATTCATATTTTTCATTTATTTTATCTATTAAGCTTTGTTTTTGTTCATCTGTTATATCTGTTGTCCTGATACTTACAGCATCTTTAAACACTTCCACTGTTTGAATCATTACTTTTTGTCCTGAAAATACTTCATCTGTAATTTCTTTTATATCATTTTTATCAAATTCAGTTCCTAAATTTAGTTGTATTTGTTTTGTTTCTTGATAATTCAAATCAAAATTTAATCCTATTGTTAATGTTATTGCTATACCTGCAATTAATATAATTGCAATTAATATTCCTATTATTATTTTTTTATTCTTCTTTATTTTTTCCATTTTTCTTACCTCCTATTTTATTTAGCTTTTAATTTCAATAAATTATTTGTTATGACAACATTATATCCTGCAATTAAAGCTATTCCCCAGAACATTGTCATTCCAAAGCTACTAATAGGAATGAAATTAATAAAGCAGAATGTTATTACTGTTATACAAATTGGTACAATTTTTATAAAAAATTCTTTATATGTTTCATTATTTGCAATTTGTACAGTAGTTTTGTCTAATTCTTTATTTTTTCCTTTTAGTTTTGATAAGAATTTATTAACAAAAATGTAATTTAATATCATTATTATTACAATTCCAAGTATTCCTTCCATTGATAACACGACATTTGCAAATCTAATAGCTAGTAAAAATACTGAAACTAATCCTATATATGAAATTGCTCCAAATAATCCTAACATTTTATATCTGATTACCATAACAATTAATGCTATTAAAGCTATTGCTAAAATCACATACATTCCTATTTGTATTTCATTTTCTGTTATATCTGAATATATAAATTGATTTTCATCGATTGCATATTGTATAGGCATATTTCCAGAATCTAATACAGTTGCAATAGTACTTGCTTGTGATATATTTTCTTGGAATGTTTCTTGGTCTGTTGTTGCTTGTCCTATTGATAGTTGCATTCTTCCATTTTCTATTGGTTCATCAAAACTTTGAGTCATGATTTCTTCGCCATCTATTCTCATTGTAATTGTTTTTTCTGTAGTTTCTGTACTATCTGCTGAAGTAGTATTTTCAGTTGTGTTATCTGCTACTGTATTATCTGTAGTTGTATTTTCTGATGTAGTATTTGTATTTTCTACTGTTTTATATTCATTTGATACTTGACTTAGTTTTTCAGTTCCTTCTTTTGTAAATTCTATGTCTAGATACACACTTGTTCCAGTTGAAGTTTGTGATGTACCATAAACTGCACTTATACTTTCTATATCATCATTATTTAATAAAACTTCGTTAGTTTCTGTATCTAAAATTTCAAATGTTCCTTCTGAATCTAGCATACTTACTATTGCGTCTGTTTGACTATCTTCTGTTATTTCTACAATGATATCTCCTGTTGTAGAATCTAATTTTACAACATAATTTGAAACATTTGCATTTTGTAATCTAGTTTCTATTATTTTTTTTGCTTTTTCATAATTTTCCACTGTTAAATTTTCACTATTATTTACTGGTGTTTCCTCTTTTGTATACCCTTTTTCAGTTATTTCCTCATCTGTTAAAGATGACCCATCTGCAACTTCATTCCCATCTGCATCTTTTACAATAGTTTCAGTAGTTTCATCTACTTTTAATCTTATAACTCTTGCACCATCTAAATCCATTGCATAAGAATATCCTTCTACTTTGTTTTCCATTCTATTTTGTACTTTAAAATATACTCCAAAAAATGCTACCATTGTAACTAGGATAATTAATAATATAATTGTTAATATTTTTACTTTTCTCATTTTTATTCCCCCACTATAATAACTTTGTGCCATTTATGATTAATTCAAACCAAATTTTTAAATATTTTGCTGCATTTTTACTCATCATTGTTCTTTCCATAAATATTTCAAAATAATCTAATACTGGACATATTTTTGTATCAATTGTTAAATTTAATGTAATTTTTCTTTCTTTTTCATCTAGTGTTAAATTAGCATTTGTTACTGCATAATTTACTCTGTCATGAATATCAAAAGTTGACATATTTTGATTTGTTACTCTATCTCTATGAACATCTGATTTATCAGCTAAAATTATTGCTGCTGATATATCATTTATTGCTGTTCCTGTTTTCTCATCATGATTTCCTATTGCCATCATAATTTCTGTTCTTTCTTCTACTGGCATTCCCATATCTTTTAAAATGTTATATGCAATTATTGCTCCACTGTGTGCATGGTCTGTACGATTAACACAGTTTCCTATGTCATGTAGATATCCGAGCAATTCTAGTTAGCTCTACTGTTCTTTCAGGATAGTTTAATTTTTCTAATATATCTCCTGCTCTTTTTGATACAATCGAAATATGCCTATGGCTATGTTCTGTATAACCGAAGTCCATCCATTTGTTTTTGTGCACCAATAATTAGTGCTTCAACTTCGTCATTTTCCATTACATCTTTTAAAGTTACCACTAGTCTACCTCCTTATTTAGTCTTTTTAGATTTTATCCTAAAATGAGAAAAATATCAACTATTTTTATAAATTATTTTAGATTACTTACCATTCCAAGTGTCTAATACATATTGTTTTTCAGTTTTAGGTACTAATGTTACTCTAAATGCTGTAATCGGCTTTGTATATGAATACTTTGCTTCTCCTCCATCTAACACTGCATTTTGCCAACCATAACCATTTACCCAAACTTGATAAACAAGATTATAATTATCATTATTTTTCAACTTTATTTTTATACTAGAAATCCCATAAAGATATTGCTTTGCTATTGATTCTGGTATTGGCTTTCCGGCCCAGTCCATCATTATTTGCAAGATTAACTCCATCTCCACCTAGTATCAAGTTTTTGTTTCCATTTAAATTCACATTTGGCCCTGATTTGATTGAAGCATAGGAATTTTCTGAAGGATTATACCCATAATAAAATCTGTTTTCAAATGACATACCTATTGCTTCTATATTTTTTCCCCAATATGTATAGCTATATGCTTTCATCTGTAAAAAATCATCTTCTATTTCTCCTTTTTTATAAAATGTAATCATTTCAGTTTTACATATAGGATTATTTTTCATTCTATCTTCTCCTACAATGCATTTGTTATTTATCATATCAATAGTAGCCCTATTATTTTTTACACTCACAGCTCCAAATCCTAAGGTTATATATGTCGCATTTTCCACTTTTACACTTGCTTTAGAAGTATTTTCTGCATAATCTATTATTGGCAAATCATAATTTGTTATAGATGGAAATTCTTTTATTAATGTATCTTTGTTGCTACCTAAACTCCAAGCATTTACTGGCCTTAACTTTTCATTTGAACTTATTGTTACTTTTGATTTTCCATTTTGTAACTTTTCTTCTTTTGCATTACTTTCTGGTGGAATGTTATCTATCGTAATATTTAGAACAAATCTTGTTGATATATTTTGGTTTCCATATTTGTCTATTATTGCTCCTTTATTTATTCTAATTGATAAATCTCCATTTCCGTCTATTCCGCTTAATTTTAGGTTATATACAATATAATCATCTTTTCTTTCTAGTTCTTGTATTTCAAATACTCCAACATTTTGTGCAACTCCATTTACTAATATTTCTATATAGTTTTTATTAAAATTATTTGTTTTTATATTTTGTTCGATTACTTTTAATTTTACATTTAATATATGTGTTTTATTTGCATAAGCTTCATATCCAGTATTTGAATTTGTAACTCCCATGAATTTTATTTCAGGTGGTTTACTTTCAACATTTACTTTAGCTATTGTAAAAATACTATTTGTTATATATTTTCCATAAACTACATTTCCTATTCCAATTACTATAAAAAAGATAATAGGTAACATTATTGCTTTTCTTTTATGCATAAGAAAACACCTCTACTTTCTTCCTATTGTTTCAATAGTAAAATTATAATTTACTAATTTTTCTCCATCTAAAGTATCTTGTATATCTTCTCTTTCGTTTATTTTATATTCCCACTCCCATTTTATTTCTATATCTATTGTTTCCTTTTTTCTGATTTCTCCTATTAAATCTTTTTCTAATTCATCTAATGTTTGATATTTATTATTGTTATATATAAATGTTAAATTTTTAGGCTTTTCATTTATACTGTTAAAATACACTTCATAATACATATCTTCATTTGAATTTATTCTTATTACAAATTCTCCTTTTGTTCCTGGCGCTACTTTTTCTTTCACTAATGTTTTATTATCTACAGTATCTAATAAATCAACACCTTCAAATCTTGTACTTTTATATGATACGTTAAATTCATATACTGGAAAGTTTATTTTTGTTTGATTTAAATTTTCTTGATTAGAATCACTAGTATTCGCATTTGAAAATAACTTAAAAAATATAAAATCATCTATAAAATCAATTCTATTTGATTTAAATATAAAAAAGATAATAAAAATTATAACAACAATAATCAAGATATATTTTACTTTTTTAGATTTTCTTTTTATTTTTTCTTGTTCCATTTTTCCTCCTTTTTAAGTCTTTTCCTGTTCTGAATGTACTTTAATTTGTATATCTTGAATTATCTCTTCTATTGATATATTTTTATCTTTATTATATGTAATTTCCACCTTGTAAAAATCCTCTTGTTTTATACTATGGCTTAACCTCATCTCCTCTGTTTTGTTATTTTCGAGTTTTAACTCTTGGTCTTCTTTATAGATTTTTACATCTATTGTTTCATTTAAATTTGATATAATTTCTATATTATAAAATAGATTTGCTTCATTTATTTCTCCTCGTTCATTAAAGTTTCTAACTGAAAAATCATAAACTCCTTTATTTTCCTTGTTTGTTATTTCTATTTCTTTGCCATTGTTGACTTCTATAATAGGCTTTGCAATATCTGCTGTTCCATTTATTACAGTTTTAGAAAAAGCTTTTCCCATACTAAAACCTATTAAAAATAATATTAAAATTATTGCAAATATTGATATAATAATTATTTTCTTTTTATTTTTCATTAAATCCCATCCTTTTTTAGTAAATAAGATGAGAGTTCTCCCCTCATCTTATTTACAGAGGTTTTACATTTTCTCTTTTCTATAATTGTAAAAACTAATTTGATGTTGGTTCTACTTGTGTTCCAGATACAACAACATTAAATGTATAATTATTTAATGTTGTTCCATTTTCTGTATCAATAACATCGTTTTGAGAAATTGAATTTTCATCTGAACCGGTTTCATATTTCCATTCCCAACCAATATTAAAAGTTTTTGTTTTGTTTTCATCATTTGCATTAATAATGCCAGATAAATTATTTCCTAATTCTTCAATAGATTGATATTCTTCATCATTATAAATAAATTTTAGATTTGTTGGCTTATTTGCTTCATCTGAGAAGTTTATATTATAATTTATACCTACATCAGAATCAGTTGCATCAATTACTATATTAAAATTCCCCTTTGTTCCTGGTGCTATTTTGTTATCAACTAATGTTTCATCATTTACAGTTGAAGCGAGATTGATACTTTGAACTTGCTCTTTTTCTCCATTTACTTTAAAACTCCATGTTGCTATTTCTGCCATTCCTGTCCCTTTTACTTTTGTAAAGTATTTAGCATAAGCTTGACCTCCTACAAATGCAAGAATTATAACAGCTAGAATAGCAAGCACTATTACTACTTTTTTCTTTTTACTTAAAATACAACATTCCTCCTTAACTTTTTTTGATTTTTTTGGATTTTGTTTCTAGATTCCTAAAATATTTTTTAGGCAATTGAATTAAAAATATTTAAACATTTTAAAAATTATAGAAATTTGAAAATGTAACTAGATTATAATTACGATAAAAAGAATTGTCAATATTTTATTAAAACTTTCCTCAAGTTTTCATCGCAAAAATTGACAATTCTTGACTTTATTCTTTTTTATTCTACTTTATTTCTTATTAACTCCTACAATCCCCCCTAATATGCCAAACAACATTCCGCTTATAATCATAATAATGCTTTGCATATTTAATCCGAACTTCCAATTTAAAAGACTTGAAATTAAATATATAAGTAAAATATATCCTCCTCCAATTAAAGCTCCATTTAGCAAACCATTTTTCTTTATAGACATATTACCAATAGAACTTCCTATCAAGATACTTATACATGTAACTATTATAACTACAGGAGTTATAGTATTTTCATTAACATTTGTATATGTTAGAATTACAGAAAATATAAATAGTAAAATTACTGTTATTAAAAAAGATATCCCAATTCCTTTAATTATATTTTTCCCTGCTGACATAACTTCCACCTCTTTTTTATTTCTTAATTTATATATATGACTAAAAAAAAGAAATAGAACTTTTATAACTCTATTTCTCTTAATTTTTCAAGTATTTTTATTATTATTTCTTCACGGTTAAAATCTTTCTTTAATTCTTTCTTTAATGAAGTTGCAATATCTTTTGTCTCGCTTGAAAAAAAATCTTCATTTACATTAAATCCAAAACTTATTAACAAATAATTTATTTTTCCTCCGAATAGTATTTATTTCTGTTAATATACCACATATCTTTTTATTATTTAGAATCAAATCATTTGGTTCTTTAATTTCTAAATTGTACCCATATAGCTCATATATTGCTCCTTTTATTTTACTTGCAATTTCTACTGTTAGTCCTTCTAATTTATTTATTTTACAATCTGGATGTAAAATAATTGTCATTGCAATATTTTTTCCTTTTCCTGTATACCAATTTCTTCCCTTGGTTCCAATACCTCCTGTTTGTTCTTCTGCAATTAGTATTTTATCTTCTTTTTTTCCTGCTATTTTTTTTGCATATAAATGAGTAGATTCAATTTTTTCATAATATTCTACTTTTACTTTTGCTTTTTCTTCTATTTCTTTCAAGTTCAATTTTTACTCTCCTCCATGTATTTAAGGAAATAATATCATCATCTCTTATTTTTTTATTATTTTTAAACAACATTCTAACTTGTATTTTCTTATTAGTCAAGTGTCTTATATCATCATCACATAAAAGAAAAATATTATTTTCATTGCAAATATCTTGTTTTTCTTTTCCTGTTGATGATATCACTTTTGTTATATCTTTTTCTATATTATACTTTTTTAACCAACTCTCTATATCAGGAAACATTTTTTCAGGCCTTGCTGTAATTATATATATTTCATATTGTTTTGATAGTTTCTTTAAAATTCTTACTGCTCCTCTAACTGGCTTAGTTTTATCTAAAACCTCTTTTGTAAAAATATCTTTTGACATTTTTTTATATATTTCATCAATTCTATTTTTATCCATATTTGGGCCTAAAATATTATATATGCTAGTTTTATCTGATGTTTTTATTTTTATATTTCTCTTTTTAAACCATTTAATTTTCATTTTTGTAGTATTTGCTATTACTCCATCAAAATCAAATGCTATTTTATTATCTTTCAAATTCTTCCTTATTACTGGGAATTTTTCTGTTTAATTCTATAAATAATTCTCTTACTTCGTCTGGAATCATTAAAGTATATCTTTCTGGTAATTCAACATCTCTATCTTTATTTTTTATAATATAGTCTCTTACATCACTAAAGTCTATATCTCCTTGTTTAGACATTAAACTTAAGAAACCTTCTACTGGAATTTCAATTATTGCTGGTAAATCATTTGGTTCTAGGCTATCTTCTTTTTTGATTTCCACAACATAAAAATCAGCATTCATTTGTAAATCTGATTTACTTTCATATCTATTCATTTGCCTCATCTTTAATGATTTGTGGAATATAGGTTTACTAGTTATTCTCATACTTGAAGAATCTAAGTCTTTTATTTCTTCTTGTAACTCCCTTTTTAAGGCTTCTCTTGAACTTCCTTTATCTTCTTCTTCTATTGCTCCACCAATTGTTTTTATTATTCCAACTTTTTTATGGTCTAATAAATGATACCATCTTTTTTCTTTTTGTAATCCTAAAACCACATTACCATTATGTACAACAATTCCTTCTGAACCATGAATTTCCTTATATTTATTATCTGTCACCATTAAATTCCAATTCCTTTCCATCAATTTGCAATGTTGCGCAAATTTTACAATTTATTTTGTTATTTCCCATGCTACTTTTACAATGTACACATCCGCCTTGCTCTTCTTGTTTAAATTCAAAATTTTTACTATATATTTTAAATAAGGCATACTCAAATTTATTTTTAAATTTAAATATATTATTACAAGCATTATTAAATTCTTCGTCTATTATGTCATTTCCTATACTTTTTATTGTGTCATATATACCTGAACCAGTGAAAGCCATAGTTTGAGGTCTTACTATACAATCTTTTGGTAAAATCCCTTCATATGCTTTTCTTAGAGGATATTTTGATGTTATCTCTCCTTCTTTTTTCATTCTTTCTTCTATTGGAATACTTAAGATTTCCTTTTTCACTTCTTCATTTTGAAATGGTGCAATATATTCTATACCTACATTTTTAGCTATTACATCTGACATTACAACAATTTCACCTAATCTGTCTTTTATAGCTTTATCTAAAGAAGCATAATCTCCCTTCCAAGCTCTAAAAAATGGAAAACTTCCTAATAAATCATCTGCTCCTTCTCCACTTGATATACTTTTTAATCCTTTATGTTTTGCATACATTGTTCCAAGTAAAAGTGTGGTTGTAGAACTAATCCATTCTGGATTAAATGATTTTAAAATTCTTACAGATGTTTCTACCATATCTTTTACTTGATTTTCTTCTACATAATATATTCTATGATTTTTAATTCCAAGTTCTTTTGCAACCATTTTACTATATTCTATATCAGATGTTTCTTTTCCTTTTACACCTACTGTAATCCCCATAACATCTGGATTATATTTATGTGCAGTATATAGTACTACTGAACTATCTACTCCTCCTGAAAAAAGTACTGAATCTGGTATGTTTTCTTTGATTGCTTGGTCAATTTTTCCTTTTAAGTTATTATACATTATTTTTCTCCTTTTTTAAAGTATTTTTTCAAAATTTTCTGTGTCATAAATTAGTTTCAAAAAGTCTCCATATTTCAAATCCGGAATCCCTTCATAATACGTTCTTTTATCATATTTTGATATCTGCTCTGAATTCATATTATGGTTCATTTCATAGAATGGAGTATATGCTGTAGGCCTAATTTTTACATTGTTTTGTTGCAGAAATTCTAATGTGTATTTTATATTTTCTTTTGTTTGATTTGGCATTCCAAACATAACTAATGCTTTATACTCTATTCCATATTTATGTAATAGCTTAATTCCATTTTCTACATCTTTTCTATCATATTTTTTATGTATATTTTCTAAATCCTCACTTTCTATTGATTCTATTCCTATCGCTATTTTATAACATCCGAGATTCTGACATTTTCCTTATTAGTTCCTCGTTTTTTAACAAATCCGGTCTTGTAGTACATGACCATTTCATTTTATATTCATTTTTTATCAAACCATCTACTAATTCCATTGCTTTTTTCTCATTTAAAGTAAAATCTGGTGCAAAAAATTTATAATATTTACATTTAGTCTTATTAATATAGTCTATTATACTTTCTACTGGTCTCCATCTTTCTTTTCTTCCATAATATAAAACAGCATTACAATATGGGCAGTCAAAAGGACAACCTCTTGCAACTGTTAGAACTACTTGCTCCTTTTTTTCCATTTCAAAATATTTATCAATAGGAACTTTTTTTAAATCTGTAAATCCCCATTTAGTAGGTTCTAAAAATTCTCCTTGTTTACACTTTACCAATTGTCTATCTTTTATTAATATTACACCTCTTTGTTCTTCTTCTTTTAATTCTCCTAAACTATATTTAAAAAAGTCTAAAATCGCTATTTCTTGGTCACATTTTTTTGAAACAATAGCATTAAAATTAGTTTTCTTAAAATATTTTGGTAAATATATTGGCATTTCTCCATATGCTATTGTTTTACAATTTGGAATTACTTCTTTTATGTAGTTTTGTAATTTTATTGTATTTTCTAAGTTTTCTGTATTAACATAAAATGTAATCGCTTTATAGTTTCCTTTTATTATTTTTTTCATTATATCTTGGAATTCTGTTGCTTCAGCTTCTATATCTAATAAATCTATTTCTTGGTTCATTTCATTTTCTAAATAATTAATTATCTCACCTACATGCACAAAATGATATGGTGCATTCACATGGTTAGACTTTGTAGATAGTCCACTATCTGCCCAAATAAATAAAAAGTTAGAACTCATACTTTTTTACTTCCTTTCTAATATTTTCACACGCTTTTTAAAATATCATCTAGGTTTTGTAATGTCAATATTTTCCATTTATATTATTTTTTCTTATTTATAAAACATATTTAATTATATATAAAACCTCCTTTCTATATATTTTTTTACATTTCATAAAACGGTTTCAAATAAAAAATAATCATATAGCAATTTCTTACTATATGATTATGCTTGTATAATTTTGTATATACCAGATTTTATCTAATAAAATTAGTGAATTCTGTTTCTTCTTGTTTTGGTAGTTCTATTCCTTTTTCTTTTCCAGCTTCTATACATTTCAAATAATATGCCATATTTCTTCCAAGAATCCTCATTATTTGCATTCCTTCTTTATCTTGTTTTACATCTTCTGGCGTTGCTCCATGTACCATATTCCAATATCTTGAAGAAATAATAGGCATTTGAGTTATTCCAAAATATTTATTTAATTGGTCATAAGTAGCTGTTGTTCCAGCCCTTCTTGCTGAAATTACTGTTGCTGCTGGTTTAAATAAAAATCTATCTCCTTTTCCTCCATTAAATGCTGAATAAAATACTCTATCCATAAATGATGTTATTGCTCCTGTCGCTCCTGCATAATGTACAGGTGAACCAAATATAAACCCATCTACATCTTTTGCTTTTTCTACAAATTCATTTACAACATCATCAAAAACGCATTTATGTGTTTTAACACAATTTTTACATGCTATACAACCTGCTATTGGTTTATTCCCAATCCAAAATATTTCTGTTTCAATTCCTTCTTCATTTAAAGTTTTTGCCACTTCTTCTAATGCTGTATGTACACAACCATTTTTATGTGGCCCTCCATTTACTAAAATCACTTTCATCTTAAACACTTCCTTTTTGTTTTTATTATATATATATTATATTATATTTTTCTAATTATTTATACCCTATTTTTTTTATCAGAGTTCCAACTTATTTTTCTTTTTTATGTATTGACAAAAAATTTACATTTTGATATTCTAACTAAAAGTATGATAAAATTTTGAGTTTTAATTTAAAGTTCTCTCATATTTTATAAAAGAAAGGATG
>OCPV01001126.1_pt1 | contig 15724 bp, 8 predicted proteins | sample 1538511 | NCBI WGS metagenome assembly OCPV01 (sample SAMN04571704, study PRJEB22368) | human gut metagenome | biome: human gut; material: stool | host: Homo sapiens | place: Luxembourg | collected 2012-08-30 | reverse complement strand
GTGAAGACCTTGACGTCCACGATGATGCCGGACTCGCCGTGCGGGACCTTCAGGGAGGTATCGCGGACCTCGCGGGCCTTTTCGCCGAAAATGGCGCGCAGCAGGCGCTCCTCAGCCGTCAGCTCGGTCTCGCCCTTCGGGGTGACCTTGCCGACGAGATAATCGCCGGACTTGACCTCTGCACCGATGCGGATGACGCCGTTCTCGTCGAGGTCCTTGAGGGTGTCCTCGCCGACGTTCGGGATATCGCGGGTGATCTCTTCCGGCCCGAGCTTCGTGTCGCGGGACTCGGTCTCATATTCTTCAATATGAATGGACGTAAAGACGTCCTCGCGCACCAGGCGCTCATTGAGCAGGATGGCGTCCTCGTAGTTATAGCCTTCCCAGGTGACGAAGCCGACAAGCACGTTCTTGCCCAGTGCGATTTCGCCCTGCGAGCAGGCGGGGCCGTCGGCCAGGACCTGCTCCGTCGTCACACGCTCACCGACCGCGACGATCGGGCGCTGGTTGACGCAGGTGCCCTGATTGGAGCGGGCGAACTTCGTCAGGGTGTAGTCGCGGACGCTGCCGTCGTCATAGCGGACGCTCACGCCGTCGGCGGAGACGCGGGTAACGACGCCGTCGCCCTCGGCCTTGATGCAGACCTCAGAGTCCACGGCGCACTTCTGCTCGACGCCGGTAGCGACGATCGGGGCCTCCGTGACCATCAGCGGCACGGCCTGGCGCTGCATGTTTGCGCCCATCAGGGCACGGTTCGCGTCGTCGTTCTGCAGGAAGGGGATGAAGGCCGTTGCGATGGAGGTCATCATCTTCGGCGAGACGTCGATATAGTCGATGACTTCGCGATCGACGGCGATGATCTCGTCGCGGTGGCGGCAGGTGATGCGCTCGTTGAGGAGCATGCCGTTCTCGTCGACCGGCTCCTTTGCCTGCGCGATATGGTAGTCGTCCTCGACATCGGCGGACATGTATTCCACCTCATCCGTCACGCGGGAGCCGACATATTTGCCGTTTTCGTCATAGATGCGCTCGACCTTGCGGTACGGCGCTTCGACGAAGCCGTATTCATTGATCTGGGCGTAACTCGCCAGATAGTTGATCAGACCGATGTTCGGACCTTCCGGCGTCTCGATCGGGCACATACGGCCGTAGTGGCTGTAGTGGACGTCTCGGACATCGAAGGAAGCGCGCTCACGGCTCAGGCCGCCGGGGCCGAGGGCAGACAGGCGGCGCTTGTGCGTCAGCTCTGCCAGCGGGTTGTTCTGATCCATGAACTGGGACAGCGGCGAGGAGCCGAAGAATTCCTTGATGACCGCCGTGACCGGGCGGATGTTGATGAGGCTCTGCGGCGTGACGGTGTCGAGGTCCTGCACGGTCATGCGCTCGCGGATGACGCGCTCGAGGCGGGTGAAGCCAACGCGGAACTGATTCTGCAGCAGCTCGCCCACGCAGCGCAGACGGCGGTTGCCGAGGTGGTCGATGTCGTCCGTCGTGCCCGCGCCGATGACGACGCAGTTGAGATAGTTGATGGTGGCGAGGATATCGTCGCGCGTGATGTGCTTCGGAATGAGCTCATCGCGGCGCTCCTCAATGGCATCCTCCCAGGCCTCGGGAGCCGCACCCTTGAGCTGCTCGAGCATCTCGAACAGGACCTTGCGGCAGACCTTCTCGTGGATGCCGTACTGCTCCGGATCGAAGTCCACGAAGTTCTTCATGTCGACCATGTAGTTCGAGAAGACCTTGTGGTCCTTGTCGCCGACGCGGATGACGGCGTCGCACACGCCGCGGGCCGACAGGGCCTGCGCCTGTGCACGGGTCAGGACAGTGCCCGGCATGGCAAGGATCTCGCCCGTCAGCGGGTCAGCGACCGGCTCGGCCAGCTCCTGACCGCTCAAGCGGGTCCAGATGTCCATCTTCTTATTGAACTTGTAGCGGCCGACACGGGAGACGTCGTAGCGGCGCGGATCGAAGAACAGCGCGTCGAGATAGGCCGCGGCGTTGTCGACCGTGGGCGGCTCGCCCGGACGCAGACGGCGGTAGATCTCGAGGAGGCTGTCCTCGCGGGTCTTGCACGGGTCGCGCTCCAGCGTGGCGACGATGCGGGGATCCTCGCCGAACAGCTCCAAAATCTGCGCGTCGGTCTCCACGCCGAGAGCACGGATGAGGCAGGTGATGGGGAGCTTGCGGTTCTTATCGATACGGACGTAGAACACGTCCTGCAGGTCGGTCTCATATTCCAGCCATGCGCCGCGGTACGGGATGACCGTTGCGGTATAGATGTGCTGGTCGGCCTTATCCACGGTATCGCCGAAGTACATGCCGGGGCTGCGGACGATCTGGGAGACGATGACGCGCTCTGCACCATTGATGACGAACGTGCCGCCGTTGGTCATGAGCGGGAAATCGCCCATGAAGATCTCCTGATCCTTGATCTCGCCGGACTGCTTGTTGAGCAGGCGCACGCGGACCTTGATCGGCTTCGCGTAGGTGGCGTCGCGCTCCTTGCACTCTTCAATGGTGTACTTGGGCTTCTCATCGAGGGAGTAGTCCAGGAAGGACAGCTCGAGGTTGCCGGTGTAGTCGCTGATGGCGGCCACATCGCGGAAGACCTCATGCAGGCCCTCCCGCAGGAACCAGTCGTAGGAGTCCTTCTGGATCTTCAGCAGGTTGGGCATCTGCAGGATCTCCTGATACTTGGCATAGCTCTTGCGAACGGTCTTGCCATAGTTCACGTCCTTGACTTGCATTTGCTTGATCACGCCTTTCTGTCGTCGTTTCGTGCGCTGTCTCAGCAATGACACGCGTGGGTCAGTTGCTGTTTTTTCATTTTAGTCCCTTGCCGTGCGGCGCGGTCTGTGGTATAATCTGACCATGAGGTGGAGGTTGGCCTGCGCCGCACTTCACAGCATTGGGTATTGATTTTACCACATTTTTTCTTCCGCGTCAATGCATTTCTTTGGAATATCCCCTGATTTTTTCGTCCGGCTTCCCGAAAGCCGGGCTTTTTTTGCCCGATTTTTCCGCCCATTCGTCCATTTTTCAGGGAAAAATCCTGTTTTTGTACATTCTGACGGATTCCGACCCCGAATTGCGCGGAAAAATCAGAAGGTTGCGGATTGTATTTTTTTCGGTCAGAGAATACAATGCAGACGTTTTTTGAAATTGAAATTTCTATGGACTCCGGAGGGACTCTTATGGCAAAAACCGCATCCCGGAACCTGACGACCGGCTCCCCCACGCGGCTGGTCATCGGCTTTCTGCTGCCGCTGCTTGGTGGCCTGCTGTTCCAACAACTATATAATATGGTAGACACGCTCGTCGTCGGCCGTTTTCTCGGCATGGACGCGCTTGCGGGCGTCGGCTCGACGAGCTCCGTCAATTTTCTGGTGCTCGGCTTCTGCATCGGCATCTGCAACGGTTTCGTCATCCCCGTGGCGCAGAAATTCGGCGAGGGCGACGAGGCGGAGCTGCGCCGCTTTGTGGCAAACAGCATCTGGCTCTCGGCTGCGTTCGCCGTGGTGCTCACCGTGGCCACGGCGCTGCTGTGCACGCCCGTGCTGCGCTGGATGAACACGCCGGACAATATTTTCCGGTATGCCTACGACTACATCTTTGTCATTTTCCTCGGCATCCCCGCCATCATCCTTTATAATCTCGTCTCCGGCGTCATCCGTTCGCTCGGAGACTCCCGGACCCCGATCTATTTTCTCGTTCTCTCCTCCCTGCTGAACGTTGCGCTCGACCTGCTGGCTGTCGCCGTTCTCGGCATGGGCGTGGAGGGCCCGGCATGGGCGACCGTGATCTCGCAGGCCATCTCCGGCCTGCTGTGTCTGGCCATCATGGGAAAGCGCTATCCCGTTCTGCGTTTTCGCCCCGGTGAGCTGCGGCCGAGCCGCACACATATCACGCGGCTGTTTGCCATCGGCGTGCCGATGGGCCTGCAGTATTCCGTCACCGCCATCGGCACCATCGTCGTGCAGACGGCCGTGAATGGCCTCGGCGCGGTCTCCATCGCAGCCGTCACCGCAGCAAACAAGGTCAGCCAGCTCTTCACCTGCCCGTTCGACGCCGCAGGCACGACCATGGCCGTCTACGGCGGGCAGAACTATGGCGCAATGAAGCTCGACCGCATTCACCGCGGCGTGCGCGCCTGCGTGCTGCTGATGTTCGCCTATTCCGCCCTCGGCCTCGGCGTTCTTGCCCTCTTCGGCGGCAAGCTGTCGCTGCTGTTCCTCGACTCTGCGGAGAGCGCCACCGTCCGGAACCAGATCGGTCTGCTGGCGCAGCAGTTTCTGGTGTGGAACGCCAGCTGCTATTTCCTGCTGACGCTTGTCAACGTGCTCCGATTCCTCATTCAGGGCGTCGGCTTCACGCAGCAGGCCGTGTTTGCAGGGGTGTTTGAGACGATCGCCCGCTGCTTTGTCGGCTTTGCCGTCGTGCGCTGGATCGGCTACACCGCCATCTGCCTTGCAAACCCCGCCGCATGGCTGCTGGCCGACTGCTTCCTCGTCCCCATCTACTTCCACGACATGCACATTCTGCAGCGTCGCTTCGCGCAGCGCCGTGCAGAGGCTTGACGAACGCCTGCTTTGCCCGTATAATCATCCCATAGAAAATCGGAAAGGCGGGCCCGCGAATGGACCATCTCTGTGCGCTTCAGCGCGACTTCATCAACCTCCGGCTCGGCACGTTTATCCACTGGAACAGTGCCGCCGTGCAGTTCCATGCAAATCCCGACATCATCGACTGGGAATTCGATCTGGAAAACGGCGGGGAGCCGCGCCGCTATCCTTTTCCCGAATCAGACTGGGCGCCCCGCGCGCCGGACTGCGATCGCTGGGCGCAGATCGCCAAAAGCGCAGGCTGCCGCTTTGCCGTCCTGACGGCAAAGCACCACGAGGGCTTCGCGCTCTGGCCGTCCGAATTTGGGAACCACAGCGTCGCGCAGGCCACGGTCCGGACGGACATCGTCGCGGAATTCCTGCGGGCCTTCCGCGCAGCCGGTCTGCAGGCAGGCCTGTACTTCTCCGTGCTCGACCTGACGGCCGGGATCGGGCGGCGCTCCTTTCCCCCTGTGCAGCGCGAGCTCGTGCTCGGGCAGATCACGGAGCTGCTGACGAACTACGGCGAGATACCTTATCTTATTATAGACGGCTGGAACGCCCCGTGGGGCGGCCCGTCCTACCGCGAGCTGCCGTTCGAGGAAGTCGATGCCCTCGTCAAGCGTCTGCAGCCGAACTGCCTGCTCATGAACATCGGCTGCACGGAGGGCATCTCCGGCACGGACGTCGTCTTCTTCGAAAACGGCGCGGGGCAGGAGCTGACGCCCGGCTTTGCCGGTCCCGGCGCACTGTGCCAGAAGCTGACGCGGACGTGGTTCTACCGCGACGACGAAAAAGAGCCAAAGAGCGCCGACTGGGCGCTCGGCCTCATGCGCCAGTGCTTCGCCAGCCACGCCAATTTCATGCTGAACCTCAGCCCGGATCCCGACGGCCGCATCCCCGCGCCGCTGGCAGAGCGCTTTGCCGAGATCGGCGCGCGCGTCTCGTTCCCGGTCCCGCTCACGGAGCTGCCCGCAGGCTGGCTGCGGCGCTGAGCCGGGTTCCCGATCGCCCTCCTTCGGCATATGCTGTCGAAGGAGGGCGATGTGCTCTCCGGAAAGAAGAAATACTATGGCATCCTTTACGAATCAGGCCACGCTGACCTACAACGGCGGCACCGTCAACTCCAACATCGTCACGGGCGAGCTCGTGCAGGTCCTGACCGCCTCGAAAACGGCAGCCGCAGAGAGCTACCGCACCGGTGACCTTGTGACCTATGTCGTCCAGCTGCGCAGCACCGGTGCGGCGGCGCTGACCGGGCTGACCGTGACCGACACGCTCGGCACGACGAACTTTCCTGCCACGGGCGGCACGGTGCAGCTCACGCCGCTGACGTATCAGGCGGGGACGCTCCGCTATTTCATGAACGGCGTGCTGCAGACGGCCCCGGCCGTCACGGTACTGGCAAACGGCATCCGCATCGACGGAATCAGCGTTCCCGCAGGCGGCGTTACCACGCTGGCCTATACGGCCCGCGTCAATGCCTTTGCCGATCCCTCGGCAGAGGGCACGATCGAGAACACCGTGACCGTCACCGGCGGCAGCCTGACCGAGGCTGTCACGGCCGTGGAGACGCTCCCGGCAGCCACAGAGCCGGACCTGCGCATCACCAAGGCGCTCGAGCCCGTGCAGGTCAGCGACAGCGGCACGCTCACCTATACGTTCACGATCGAAAACTACGGCGGCGCTGCGGCCGACGCAGCCGCGGGCATTACCGTCACCGACCGCTTCGATCCGATCCTGCGCGGCATCGCCGTCACCTATAACGGCGACACCTGGCTTCCGGCCAACTACACCTACGACACGGCGACCGGTCTGTTCCGGACCGTGCCCGCCGCGATCACTGTCCCGGCCGCTTCGACCGTGCAGGACCCCGAGACCGGCGTTTGGACAGTCCGCCCCGGCACGGTCACCCTGCAGATCACCGGCACGATCTGATTCGAGCCAGCCCGCCGCGGATGCGGCGGGCATTTTTTTGAGATTTCCGGCTTGCATCCTGCAGCGATTTATGCTACCATGTAGTTAGTATATACTAACCACAATAGGAGGCGCCTATGACAACATTCTATGGGATCCTCATCCCGTTTCTCGGCACCACGCTCGGCGCGGCCTGCGTGTTCTTTCTCCGCAGAGCGCTCGGCGACCGGCTGCAGCGCGCCCTGACCGGCTTTGCCGCCGGTGTGATGGTCGCGGCCTCCGTCTGGAGCCTGCTCATCCCGGCCATCGAGCAGTCTGCCGCACTCGGCCGTCTTTCGTTCCTGCCCGCCGCCGTCGGCTTCTGGATCGGTGTGGCCTTCCTGCTGCTGCTCGACCGCGTCATCCCCCACCTGCACCGCAACGCCGGTCAGGCCGAGGGCCCGCGCACGCAGCTGCAGCGGACGACCATGATGATCCTCGCCGTGACGCTGCACAACATCCCGGAGGGCATGGCCGTCGGCGTCGTCTACGCCGGATATCTGACCGGAACGGCCCAGATCTCGGCCGCCGGGGCGCTGGCGCTCTCGCTCGGCATCGCCATCCAGAATTTTCCGGAGGGCGCCATCATCTCCCTGCCGCTGCGCGCGGAGGGACACAGCCGCATACGCGCGTTTGCAGGCGGCGTGCTCTCCGGCATCGTCGAGCCGGTCGGCGCAGTGCTGACCGTTCTGGCCGCGCGCTTCGTCGCCCCTGCCCTGCCGTATTTTCTGAGCTTTGCGGCAGGCGCAATGCTCTATGTCGTCGTGGAGGAGCTAATCCCCGAGATGTCCGAGGGCAAGCATTCGAACATCGGCACGATCTTTTTCGCCGTCGGCTTCAGTGTGATGATGATTCTGGACGTCGCGCTGGGCTGAATCGCGCCCGCTTCCGCCGCGATTCCATGTAGGATTTCATGCACATGGTCAAAATGCCGAAAGGCGGTTTTCGGGTTGTCCCTAGCAGGACAGCCCGTTTTTTATATTGCATATGCAGCATATCATCCGGAATTTTCCCGTTTTTTCAGTCAAAATCCCGCCGGACACGCTGTGGCTCCCTTTGCTGCAAAAAATGCAGGAAAACGTTGCGACAGCGGCGCTTTGCGCAGTTTTTGCTATTTTTCACAAAGAGAAAATCAGCTTCCCGTAACAAGACTTTCTTGTCAGTTCTCCCAATTTTTCCCTCAGGTCTCCCCGCTTCCTTTACAATTTCTTTACAAAGTGTTAGAATATTGCCGACGGAACCTGTGATGAATGGTGGATTTTTGTCACGATTTCCAAAACGTGCAGCGCAGCTGCAACTACAAACAAAGGAGTCTTGAAATGAAACACATTGCAAAGCGTCTTCTCTCGCTTCTGCTCGTGGTCTGCCTCGTTCTTTCCGTGGCAGTCATCCCGGCAGGCGCGGCAGAGACCAAGCTGACCTCGGTCTACGCGTCCTACGCAGCCGAAGGCCACACGAATGCCCCGGTCGCGGATGACGTCTTCGAGGCGAAGTCCGATTCGATCACCGTCAGCATCCTGACGACCACCGATATGCACGGCCGTGCATACGACTGGAACTCCTACACGAACAGTGCCCTGAGCAACAACTTCCTGCAGGCGGCGAAGCTCGTCGCAGAGCGCCGCGCCGCCGTGGACGACAGCATTCTTATCGATGTTGGCGACATTCTGCAGGGAAGCGCGCTGAGCAGCTACAACATTCTCCAGGAGGGCGGCGAAAACAGCCCCATGGCGACTGCGCTGCGCTACATTGGCTATGATGCCTTTGTGCTGGGCAACCACGAGTTCAACTATGCGCCGCAGATTCAGTGGAACTACTACAATCTGCTGACCTCCACGGACAAGGCCGTCGCCGGTCAGCCCGTCGACGTCATCTGCTCGAACGTCGTGGAGACGGAGACGAACGAATCCGTGTTCTCCCCGTACAAGACCTTCACCTACAAGTTCGAGGATGGCACGACCTTCACCATCGGTCTGCTGGGCTTCGAGAACATGAACAACGCGAACTGGGACGTCGCCAGCCACTATGAGGGCTGCACGTTCGGCCATCCCGACAACACCGAAAAGTCCTATGTCTATGAGTGGGAAAACTACTACGGCAAGGAAATGCAGGAGAAGTGCGACTACATCATCGTCGCCATGCACAGCGGCGAGGGCAATCCTGACATCTACAATCAGGAGAACCAAGGCGGCTACTTTGCAACGCATACCACCGGCGTTGACATGCTGCTGACCGGCCACAACCATCAGAGAAACGCCGTTACCCTGCAGAACAAGAACGGCGAGAACGTCCTCGTTATGAACGGCGGCGGCTCCACCCTCGGCGAGACCGTCCTCACCCTCACGAAGGGCGCCGACGGCAAGGTCACCGTTACCGCAGCCGAGTCCACCATGCATCCTCTGAACTCTGCCCTCGGCAAGGACGAGAACGGCAGGGACATCCGCGTCCCCAGCCCGGATTTCAAGTCCGGCGACCCCAACTACGACGGTCTGAAGGACCTCATCACTCCGCTCTTCGAGCGCTCCGATGCCTTCGTCAACAAGAAGATCGGCACGGTCTCCGGCATCTGGGACACCATCTCCAACTACTACCTCACGCAGAGCGATTCCTATGATCTCGTCCACAAGGCACAGATCTGGGCCGCCTGCACCGACAACAACATCGACCCGACGAAGGAGCACGTCATCTCCATGACGACGCCGGTCGCAAAGCGCGGCTGGAGCGTCAGCTCCCTGCTGGCCGACGGCGCAACCTCCGGCGACATCAGCCTGCGCGACTGCTACTCCCTGTATCAGTACGACAACAACACGCTCTACATGATCAAGATGACCGGCGCCCAGCTCAAGAGCTGGATGCAGCACACGGCACAGAACTACCGTGTCAAAGACGACGGTCAGCTTGGCGGCGGCGGTTTCGGCTGCGACACGTTCTACGGCGTGAACTACGACGTCTATGTCGGCAATCCCGACAACCAGCGCGTGCAGAACATCACCTACGCGGACGGCACGGCCGTGAAGGATGACGACACGATCTACGCCTGCCTCAGCTCCTACCGTCTGAGCGCGACGAAGGACTCCGACGCCTACGGCTGGTTTGCCTCCACCGGCATCACCTCCAGCAGCGACGAGGTTCTGTGGGATGCCACCATCTCCGAGCGCTTCAACAACGTCGGCGGCTCCGTGCCCCTCATCATTGGCGAATACATCAAGGAAATGACCGCCGAGGGCAAGGACATCACCCCGGGCCGTGAAACGAAATGGGCCGTCCACGCAGAAGCAAATCCCGTGAAGACCATCGAGGTCTTTGAGACCACCGACGTGCACGGCTACCTTGTCGACACGTCCTCCGGCAACGAGTCCACGTTCCAGTACCGCATGGCCTACATCGCCAATGTCGTGAACGAGGCGCGTGCCAATGCCGAAAACGACGCCGTTCTCCTGCTTGACGGCGGCGACATCTATCAGGGCACTCCCGTTTCGAACCTGACCTACGGCAACGCTCTGCGCGCCGCCTTCGACGCCATGGGCTATGACGCAGTCTCGCTCGGCAACCACGAGTTCGACTGGGACGTCAAGGCCTATGCCGCCGATGAGGACGGCACCATGCCCGCCTATGAGATCGGTGAGTTCAAGGGCGACAGCAATATCCCCGTTCTGGCCTATAATCTCTATGATGCAGGTACGACGAACCGCGCCTCCTTTGTCAAGGACTATGTCATCGTTGACAAGGCCGGTGTGAAGGTCGCACTTGTCGGCTACATCCCCGACTACTCCATGGATATCATGACCGCCAAGATCGCCCCGTATGACATCGACCCGAGCATTGAGAAGCTCAATGCGAAGATCGAGTCCATCGTTGCAGCCGAGAACCCTGACGTCGTCGTCGTTGTGGCGCACGCCAGCCCGCGCGGCCTTGCAAACAGCGTCAACTCCGAACTTGTCGACCTCGTCGTCGGCGGCCACTCCCACAGCGTTTCCTACGGCGTCGCCGACAACGGCGTGGCCTACATCCAGGGCAACTGCCAGGCGAAGGGCTATGCCAACGCCAAGATCCAGTTCAACACCGAGACGAAGGAAGTCACGGTCGTGAACCCGAGCTATGTGAACACCACCGGCCGCGACAACACCCAGAACCTCTTTGACACCGAGGGCAATACGAAGCTCGACCCGACCGTTCTCGCCATCAGCCATGCCTCCTGGGATGCGGTGAAAGACGACATGTCCGAGGTCCTCGGCGTTGCAGACCAGAGCATCACCCGCCGTGCACCCATCGGCAACAGCAGCAGCACCATCGCGGGCAACTGGCTGGCCGGCCTGATGCTCGAGGCTACGAAGGAACTCAACACCGTCGTCGCCTTCACGAACAGCGGCGGCATCCGCTGCGACCTTCTGGCCAACGAGGGCGAGACGACCCGCACCGTCACCGTCGGCGATATCTACGCCATCACCCCGTTCGGCAACCGCCTCTACACCTATGACCTCACCGGCGCGGAGCTTGCCGCTACCGTTGAGAATTCCTTCAAGAACAGCAATTACGGCGATCAGTTCTCCGGCATGGTCGTAAAGTACACGGCAGAGCCGGACGGCAAGGATGAAAACGGCCGACCGGTCCGCGGTGCCCGCACCGTCGTGTCCATCGTGCTCGATGACGGCACCGTCGTCGACATCAAGGACAACACGAAGACCTACCGCGTTGCCGTCAACGAGTACTGCGCCACCCTGCCCGGCTCCGTCTTTGAGAACAAGACTCCCGTGCAGAACGTGAACGAGGCTCCCGTTGACAACATCAGCGCCATCGAAGCTCTGCGCGCCATCGGCAAGGCCAACAACGGCAAGCTGCCGCTGGACCTGACCGAGCGCTGCGTGAAGGTCGAGCTTGTGGAAGAGGATCCCTGCGAGCAGTACACCGACCTCGATGCAAACGCCTGGTACGCCGAGAGCGTCCACTTCGCTCTGGTCAACGGCCTGTTCGTCGGCTTCGGCGATGGCACGTTCCGTCCGGAAGCTGCGCTGAGCCGCGCCATGGTCGCCACCGTCCTGTACCGTCAGGCGGGCAGCCCGGCCGTCACCGGCACGAGCACCTTCCCCGACCTCAAGGATGACTGGTATGCTGACGCCGTCGCATGGGCACAGGAGGCCAAGGTTGTCATCGGCGATGACAAGGGCCTGTTCCGTCCGGATGACGACGTCACCCGCGAGGAAATGGTCACGATGCTCTATCGCTTCGCCGCCTCCCAGAACATGGACACGACGACGACCGGCGACCTGAGCAGCTTCACCGATGCCTCCAGCGTGCAGAGCTATGCCACTGAGCCCATGACTTGGGCTGTCGGCAACGGCATCATCCTCGGCATGGGCAACAACGAGCTCGCCCCGCGTGAGAGCGCGACGCGCGCCCAGTTTGCCGCCATCACGGCCCGTCTGGCTGCGCTGAAGTAAGCGCAGGGATACGGCCCTGAACGCATAAAAATGATCCAGCCAAGGTTGGGAGTGATCCCACCTTGGCTGGATTTTTTACGATTTATATTCTCTTACTCCGCGCGGTACACGACCTCGCCGTTCACAAACGTCATCCACGCCTCGCCGCCGATCGTCGTAAGCGGGTCCGCCGTCCAGAGGACGAGGTCCGCATCCTTGCCCGGCTCAAGACTGCCGACACGCGCATCGATGCCGAGGCTGCGGGCCGGGTTGATGGTGATGGCGCGCCACGCCTCCTCCATCGGCAGACCGGCCGAAGCCGCCAGTCCGGCCGCCAGCGGCAGATACTGCAGCGGAATGACCGGCGCATCCGTGATGATGCTGACCGTCAGGCCCGCGCGGTACAGCGTGCCCGCCGTTGTGAAGCTCTTGTTGCGCAGCTCGACCTTCGTCTTGCCGCCGAACGACGGTCCGACGAAGACCGGGACCTGCTCCTTTGCCAGCTCGTCGGCGATCAGCTCGCCGTCCGTACAGTGGTCCAGCGTGAGCTTCAGGCCAAACTCGCGCGCGATGCGCACGGCCGTCAGGATATCGTCCGCGCGGTGCGCATGGCACTTGAGCGGGATCTCGCCGTTGACCACGGGCAGCATGGCCTCGAGCTTCATGTCGAACGCCGGATTCTTGCCCGCCGCCTTGTCGTCGCGGTAGCGGAGCGTGCGCAGCAGCAGCTCGCGCAGCAGGGCGGCGACCGCCATGCGCGTCATGGGGCTCTGGCGCTTGTCGTGGCCGTAGCAGCCCTTGGGATTCTCGCCGAAGGCGCACTTCATCGCGGCGGGCGCGCGCAGGATCATCCGGTCGACGCGCTTTCCGGCCAGCTTTACGATGGCGAACGTGCCGCCGACGACGTTTGCGCTGCCGGGTCCGGTGCAGGCCGTCGTCACGCCGCCGCGCAGGGCCAGCCCGAAGGCCTCGTCCTGCGGATTGATGGAGTCGATGGCGCGCAGCTGCGGCGTCAGCGGCTCGACGATCTCATTATAATCCATGCCCTCCCAGCGCATGCCCTCGTTGTCGAGGCCGATATGGCAGTGCGCCTCGACGCAGCCGGGCGTGAGCAGGCGGCCCTGCGCATCGAGAGTCTCAACGCCCTCCTGCGCGTCGACCGTCTGGCCGACGGCGGCGATTTTCCCGTTTTCGAGGAGCAGGCAGCCGTTTTTCAGGTCCGGCCCGGCCATGGTCTTGATATTTGCGTTGCGGATCAGCAGCATCGTTGTTCTCCTTTCGTGCGCGGTGCGCACCTAGTTTCTATTTCCAGTATAACGGCCCGGCGCGCTTCTGACAAGTGCTTTTCTTTTTCATTCCAGCCGGCTTCGTGTTAAATCCGCATAAATTTCATGTAAAATCGTCTTTTTTTCATGTTTTTCCGAGCTTTTCTGACGAAAAGACATATTTTCACGCAAACGAAAAAATTTTTCGGCCAAACCTGTGATATAATCAAGTTACGGCAGCAGGGGCGCGGTCCGGATCATCCGCACGAGCCTGCCAACCGCCGCACAAAGGGAGGCCCGCCATGCAAAACCGGATCGTCATCTTCGATCTCGACGGAACCATTTATCAGAACAGCGTCTTTCACCGCGGCTATCTGCGGACGCTTGTTGCCGGGACGTGGGCCGAGCCGCTGGAGGCGGACCTTGTCCGGCTGGCAGAGGCGATCTTTGCCGGGCGTGAGCTGGACATGAACCGTTTTTACCGCCGTGGGCGTGCAGAGGCCGCCACCGTGCCGGAGCTCGTGCAGGCGCTGCGGAAGCGGGTGCTGCCCGGCATGACCTATGCCGAGGCGCTGCAGGCCGACGATGTGGTCTATCTCGGCGATGCGTGGGCCGTTCTGGCCTACCTTGGCGATGCGCTCGGCTGTCTGGACGGCGACCGTGCCAATGAGGTCTATCGCCTGACCCGCCTGCAGATGGAGCAGGCCGGGATGCACGGTGACCGCGGGCTTTATGAGGCCATCATGCGGCTGGAGCAGCGCTGCCGTGTCGTCCTGCTGAGCAATTCCTACGAAGAGACCGTGCGGGAATTCCTGCGGCAGCTTGGCTTTGCCGGAGCGTTCCGCGAGATCTGCAGCAGTGCAAATAAGCCCTACGGTATGATCGCGAGCCTGCAGGCCCTCGATCCCGCGCTGCTGGCGCGGCCCGAAGCCCTGATCAGCATCGGCGACCACGCCTTCAACGATCTGATGCCCATTTCCGCCATCGGCGGGCAGACGCTCTGGATCGACCCTTATCCGGGCATCCACGAGCCGGAATATACCTGGTGTGTCCACACGCTTGCGGAGCTTGCCGCATTCCTGGACACCATTTCCTGAGCAGTGAGCGTCATCCGACGTTCCGATAAAAACACGAGACAATGGAGGAGAAAACACATGAAAGCACGCATTCTTGCCCTTCTGCTTGCTCTGGTCATGGTCGCGAGCCTGTTCGCGGCATGCAGCGCAGGAAAGACGGACGCTTCGGGCGCCAGTACCGGAGCCTCGCAGACCACCGATGACAGCAAGACCACCGAAGACACGAAGCCCGCAAAGACCGAGAAAACGAAGATCGTCTACTGGCACGCCTACACCGACCAGCACGAAGAGAAGTTCCTCGAGCTCGCAGCCGCCTTCAATGCCTCGCAGGATGAGTACGAGCTCGTCGCCGAGCAGCAGCCGTACAGCGAGATCGACAGCAAGACCATGCAGGCCGTCCGCAACGGCACCGGCCCTGACCTTGTGAACATGTATCCGTCCGACGCCGTCAACTATCTGAACGAGGGCCGCCTTGTCGACCTGTCCGTTTACATCAACGACCCGGAGATCGGCATCCCGAACTTCCAGGATAACGTTCCCGCCGGTCAGTACAGCGAGATCACCCAGTGGGGCGACGGCATCTATGTTTTCCCGTGCACCACGGCGGGCGAGGTCCTGTTCTACAACAAGACCATGTTCGACAAATACGGCCTCGAGGCCCCGAAGACCTGGACAGAGCTCGCAGAATGCAGTAAAATCATCCACGAGAAGGAAGGCATCCCCGGCTTCGGCACCGACTCCCTCGTGGACACCTATCAGTGCCTCATCATGCAGGCCGGCAGCGGCTACATCGACGAGGACGGCAACTATGCCATCGACGAGACCATCGCCAAGGAAAAGCTCAACTGGTTCGCAGACCTTGTGAAGTCCGGCGACTTCCGCCTTGTTGGCGAGGACGTCTTCTTCTCCGGCCCGTTCGGCAGCCAGGCCGTCGCCTCCTACATCGGCTCGAGCGCCGGTGTCAGCTATGTTGAGCTGGCTGTGAACGATACCTTCGAGATCGGCTGTGTGCCCATCCCGCAGGAGGGCCCCGTCCGCTACATCTCCTCCTGGGGCAACAACTTTGCCTGCCTCAGCACCGATGAGGATCACGCCCGCGGCGCCTATATGTTCCTGAAGTTCCTCACGTCCACCGAGAACATCGTGCAGTGGGCCGAGGCCTTCGGCACCGTCCCCATCTATAAGGAAGCCCGCGAGAGCGCCGAGTTCCAGCAGTTCGCCGAGACGAACATCGCCGTCAAGGCCCTGACCGAAGAGGCCGACGACATCGGCATGCTGGCCAGCGTCCCCGGCGCAGCGGCCATGCGTACCGAGATCGACAAGATGGTCCAGAGCGTTGCCCTCAACGTCAGCGACGCCGACACCGCCTATGCGGCCTTTGAGGCAGCCTGCCGCGAAGCTCTCGCAAA
>OCPV01001125.1_pt1 | contig 15749 bp, 15 predicted proteins | sample 1538511 | NCBI WGS metagenome assembly OCPV01 (sample SAMN04571704, study PRJEB22368) | human gut metagenome | biome: human gut; material: stool | host: Homo sapiens | place: Luxembourg | collected 2012-08-30 | reverse complement strand
ATAGTTGTTCCATTTATCGTTCCACTGACAGTAAGCTTGCCTTTACATGATACATCACCATCAACAACTCCAAATATATCTATCGAACCTATAGAATCAAGATTGCCGCTCACAACAAGACCTGATGTAATAACAGCTGTCTCATCTGAAATCTGTTCAAGTTCTGTCTTTGGCTCTTCCTTTACGACAGTGTCAGCTGGCACATTCTCTTTTTCAGTGCCATTAAGTTCTGCCTCAAGCTTATCCGTTATTGCACCATTGCTGCTCGTCATGTTTTCTTTTCCAGTCTGTCCAGAAAACTTTGCAGGCTCTGCAGCATCAAGAGTGTTAACCATCATACCCTCTTTTTCTTCTTTGCCTAATCTGCCAAATATATCTTTTGAATCATCTGATGAATTAGTTTTTGTTCCAAATAAACCCATCATTATCCTCCTTTGCATCACGTAATAATCTTATGTGCCAGACAGCTTACATACAGCACATTAACTATGGAAATTATAGCATAATATAATGTCAGGGTCAAAATATATTTTACACAGTACTATCTATATTTTTCTTTGTCATATCTATAAAAGAGGTGGAAAAAGCTTTCCACCTCTTTTATATAACAAGTACATGTACTTATATTTATTTATCTCTTAATACAAACTGAGCTGTCATTTCATTCATAGCTTCTGCCTGGGCTGATAACTCTTCACTTGTTGCTGAACACTCTTCTGATGCCGCTGAGTTAGACTGGACAACCTCAGATATCTGTTCTACACCCTTTTCAGCTTCTCTTAAAGCTGCTATCTGCTGGTTAGAATTCTCACTTAACATCTTAGATGTATCTGATATATCATTGATGCCCTGTACAACTGCCTCCATAGAATCAGCTGCTTTCTGTGCTACCTGATTACCTTCTTCTATCTCATTAATAGCTCCCTCTATAAGAGTTCTTGTATCTACAGCAGACTTTGCACTTTCATCCGCAAGCATTCTTATCTGTTCTGCTACTACTGCAAAGCCCTTACCTGCTTCTCCTGCTCTTGCCGCCTCAATAGCTGCATTAAGTGATAAGAGATTAGTCTGGCTTGCTATGCTTTCTATATCAGATATGATATTCTCAATCTTCTTAGATGTTTCACTTATACGTTGCATTGCATCCATAAGTTCACGCATATCTGTTTTACTAGAATCTGCCGATTTAGCATATGATTCTGCTTTTCTGCTCGTATCATTAAGATTATTAACTGTATCAGCAACCTGCTCAGTTATAGTTGACATAGTTGCCTGAAGCTGTTCAACTGCTCCTGCCTGTTCTGTTGCTCCCTCGGCAAGATCCTGTGCTGACTGTGCAAGATTCTCAGAGCCCGCTGTTACCTGCTCTGCTGATTCTTCAACGTGTCTTAATGTTGAATTCATCTTTCTGTTCATATTACGGATAGACTCTAATAATTCAACAAATTTACCAACATATTTATCTTCTATTTCAGTAGAAATCGCAAAGTTGCCATCTGCCATTAAAGACATAAGTCTGCTAAGGTCACTAATTATAAGATTAAGATTAGCTGCCATTTCCTTTGCAACATCATTCATAAATGCAACCTCATCTTCATTGTTATGCTCTGGAAACGGTGAATCAAGATCACCATGTGAAAACCTCTTTAATCTTTCTGCAAGATCGGCAACAGGCTTTTCTATCTGGTCAGCTATCTTAGCTCCTATTCTCTTAGAAGCTATTATGCTTCCACCTATTATCACAAGTACCAATACACCAAGGACAATCTTTATTACAAATAATACATCTTTAAGATCGTCACCCATCTTTACATTGAAATTCATAAGTTCTTTCATATCATTGTATAATTCATCGTACTTAGGTCCAAGTACTTCGTACTCCTGTTTCTGTGCATTCTCACATGCTGCAGAATCTGACGTAGAAGCCACCTTTAGTATGCTGTCGCTCATATTCCAATAATCATCAAGCTTGCTTACTATATTGGCATAGGATTCTTTTCCTTCCTTTGTTACCATGCTTTTTTCCACCTCACTCAGATAGGTATCAAAAAGCTGCTTTTTTGTCTGATATTCCTTCTTTTCACTGTTAATCTCTGTTGTACTCTTGTAACTGATTACTGCTCTTAAGGAACTTCTTGCTTCTGAGAATGTAACCATAGCCTTACCAATATCACCCTGTGAAAATCCATAGTTTGACATACCATGCTCATACAGGCTGCTCATTGCAAATATAGCAATATCGCATAAAACAAGAGCTATGCAACACACTCTAGTAATAAGTGAAAATCCCTTGCTCAGTCTTTTTCTAATAGGGTTTTTTACTTCCATGATTTTACTCCTTTTACTTTTTTCTTATTAGTTTTTATATGTATGCAGAGTACTATTACTATATATCAGCTACATTTCTCCACATCAACTTGTTGATATAGCACGTCTATCAGTATCCAGCAAAATACATAAGATAGCAGCATACTGCAATCAACAGGATAACACAAACAGATGTCATCAATATTCTTATGAAGAACATTCTCACTTTCTGTTAACCCTATTCTGTCAATATATATAACACGTACCATATGCTATATATAATTATAACAGTACCTTTTTGCTTTTTCAACTCTATTTTGTACGTTAAAATTTTCACATTTGCAGAGTATAAAATAAGATAATTTTCAAATATAAATCTTATATTATTTAAAATAGCAATAAATTAAATAAGGGGCAATACCTTTTTGGTACTGTCCCTTAACATTCTATATAATCTATAAAGAATCAAAGCCTTATTTCAGATTGAAAACCTTGCTTAGTTGCCAAGCTGTGCAGCTACTTCTGCTGCGAAGTCTTCGCTCTTCTTTTCAAGACCTTCACCTACTTCAAAACGCACATAACCGCTGATTGTGAATGAAGCTCCTACTGCCTTGCCAACCTCTGCGATATACTTAGCAACTGACTGCTTACCATCCTCAGCCTTAACGTATGTCTGATCCATAAGGCAGATTTCCTTAAGCTGCTTAGATACACGGCCTTCTACTAAGCCCTTGAAGATCTTATCAGCTGCAATATTAGCTCTATCTGCTAATGCAAGTTCAGCTAACTGAGAAGCTGCTTCCTTTGAAAGGAAGTTGAATAAATACTGCATATTGCTCTTATGCTCTTCATATGTTGCGATATCTTCATCACTCCATACCTTATCATTGATAGCCTTATCAATTAACTTGTTTAAGATAGGCTTTGGAAGAGATGCTGGATCGTTTAATGCGCTCTCTTCGATGATTTCTCTTAACTTAGCAAGTTCTTCTGCTGACATATCATTTCTGCTGATATACTGTGGATTCATAGCTGCGATCTGCATAGCTATATTAGTAAGTGCTTCCTTAACTGCATCGCCTGAAGCACCCTTAGCAGCAACAAGAACACCGATTCTTCCGCCACCATGAACATATGAAGCTACACAATCACCTGTAAGCTTTTCAAATCTTCTTAAAGAAAGCTTTTCTCCGATTACGATAGTCTTTTCTTCAAGCTCTGCCTTCATATCAAGAATACCACATACATCTTCTCCGTCTCCGGCCTTATCAACTGATGACTTAAGAGCCTTATCAGCTACATCCTGAACGAATTCCTGGAATACTGCATTCTTTGCAACGAAATCTGTCTCTGAGTTAACTTCTACTACTACTGCTGTATTACCCTCAGATGCAACTCTTGTGATACCTTCTGCTGCGATTCTTCCGGCCTTCTTTTCTACCTTAGCTGCTCCGCTCTTTCTAAGAACATCAACAGCTGCTTCCATATCTCCATCTGTCTCTGTAAGAGCCTTCTTACATTCCATCATGCCTGCGCCAGTAGACTCTCTAAGCTCTTTAACCATTGCTGCTGTAATTGCTGCCATTTTAATATCCTCCAATTATAATATTTTAGAATAATTTTAAAAAATGCTTCAACCTGAAACAACAGGCTGAAGCATACATAAACTTAAGTCAAACCTTAAATATTAAGCTTCCTCAGCTGTTTCTTCTACATCAGCGGCTACAACTTCTTCACCCTGATTAGCTTCAATAACAGCGTCAGCCATCTTTGATACGATTAAGTTAACAGCTCTGATAGCATCATCGTTACCAGGGATAACATAATCTAATTCATCTGGATCACAGTTAGTATCAGCGATACCGATTAATGTGATTCCAAGTGCGTGTGCTTCCTGTACACAGATTCTTTCCTTCTTAGGATCTACAATAAAGATAGCATCTGGAATTCTCTTCATTTCCTTGATACCGCCAAGGTTCTTCTGAAGCTTTTCTAATTCCTTCTTTAAGTTGATAACTTCCTTCTTTGGAAGAACATCAAATGTACCATCTTCCTGCATTGTTTCTATTTCTTTAAGTCTTGCAATTCTTGACTGGATTGTCTTGAAGTTAGTGAGCATACCACCTAACCATCTTTCGTTAACGAAATACATACCACATCTTGTAGCTTCGTTAGCGATAGCATCCTGAGCCTGCTTCTTAGTACCTACGAAAAGGATTGTACCACCATCAGCAACGATATCAGAAACTGCCTTATAAGCTTCGTCAACCTTTCCTACTGACTTCTGTAAGTCGATGATATGGATACCATTTCTTTCTGTGTAGATGTACTCTGCCATCTTAGGGTTCCATCTTCTTGTCTGATGTCCAAAGTGAACACCTGCTTCAAGTAACTGCTTCATTGAAATTACGCTCATTTTAATACCTCCATTGGTTAAATAATCTTTTGCGGGTTTCATACTCGCATGACAACCAGCGCGTATACTGGCACCAGTCACACAATCCACCTGCATGTTTTTTCACACGAAATGCATTATATCAATAGTATCAATTATTTGCAAGTGTTTTTTATATATTTACTCATAATTTTTACTCTTATTTACACTCTTATTTTGCATTTCATATTTCTTTATTATTGTCTGGTTATTATTTTAGCAATATTTTCATATGTATCGCCTTTTATAAGCTCGAAATCGCCCTCTTGTATCACTCTTGAATAATCCTTTGAATACAGGTATTCAACAAATGCATCTGCATTATCTATAATTCCGTTTTCAGCAAGCATTCTGGCTATATCAGATGCAACTGTCACCGAACTTATATGTACTGTAACCTTTTCTTTAGGAGCTGTCGTCTGCCCTTCAGTCGTTTTTTGTGTTGCAGCTATAGTACCTGCTGCTGTAGTAACAGCATTATCTGATGCTGCTGTTCCCTTTACATCTGCCTGTGTTGTATATGCTATAACCGAACCAGTAGTTTCATGTATGTCTTTATTATTTCCCGAAGCTTCCGGTGTAATCTTATTAGCAATCATAAGAACAAGTACTGCTAATATTATGCCGCTTCCAAGACCACACATATAATATTTTAATTTCATTTCTTTAATCCTTACTGTGCTATAAAACACTAATTATTACCTGAGCTAAGATTGATAATAAGTCTTACTTCTCCTACACCCATTTTAAGTCTTTTAGCAATATCCACATCCCTGTATCCGCTATTATACAGCTTTATAATCTTTTCATTTGAAGAAAGTGCATCATCTAAAATAACTTCAGCTATATCATTTTTTACAGATGGCTTATTCTGAACTGATTGTTTATTCTGCGATTTCTTTTCTGAATATGCATTCGTATTTCTGTTCATGCGTGTACCATTGACATCTTTAACTGTTGTTTTTATTTCTTTGTCCTTCTCGTTTAACATGTCATACATAAACATAACTTCATTATGATTACGATTTATTTCCTTAAGCACTCCATCTGCATATTCATTCATCTCAAGAATCTTTGTGTTAGATAGTTTATCAAGTCTTGCTTCTGTCTTATCTTCTATATCCTGCATTTTCTGTTCTATGATATTGTCTATAGTCTGGGACACCTTGCTCACCTGACTTGCTGCATCATAATCTGAAACAGCTGGATTCATATCTTTATCATGGTCATTATTATCTGTTATGCCTAATATAATACCTACAATAACACATATTATCCCTATTACTAAAAGTACTATCTCTACTGTTCCCATTATATCCTCCGAAGCTGTTTCCTTTTCTCTATGCCCATATATAACACCATGGTCATAAGGTCAAAACCCGCATGAGCCAGCTCATATTTATTAAATCCTGACATCGAAATCAACGTTCTGATATTCCTGACCTTTTATAATAACTTTTCCATCGGGCTTTTTATTTTTATCATTCTTATGCCCTGGCTGGTATTCATTATCGCTTTTATCCTTGGCATCAAACTTTTTCTGTCTGTTATCGGCATCATCCTTATTATTAACCTTCTCAGACCTGACATTAGCATCCTTTTGTGACTGTACAACTATAGTCTGTTGTTCAATCATCGGCTTAGCATCTTCTCCATGTCTTATCTGGGATACTGTATTCTGCTGTTGGATCATACCGAATTCTGTAGGTCTGATTATCATATTCTTCTCCGTTTCTGTTTACAGTGGAGCACTCTTTATATCAGCACCCTCTTTTCTGAACTGGCAATAATTATACTTTTCCTTAAGGAACATACATATATCTCCAAACATCAGCTGTGTACCAACATATGCAACATTAGAAATCTTTATACAGGCATTCTTTTCCTCGCCCAATGTAGATTTAAGCTGCTCATACTCTTTCTTTTCCTGATTAAGCTCCTGATCCAGTATGATAAGATTTCTCATTGTTTTAGAAAGCATCTCCTGCTTATCCTTATCCAACGTACCTTCCATATCCTGTTTTTTTCTTAACGCTGTCATAAGCTGTGTCAGCTGTATTTTATTGTTGCCTTTAGTGCTAAGACTGTTTTTAAGCTCATCCATACGTTTCTTCATCGTTGGATTAACCCCAACTCCTACCACAGTAGTTGTTCCCATCTCGTTACCTATAGTTTTAGCTTCTATAAATGATGTTGCTTTCACATCACCACCTATTATAAGTCCTTTTTTACCAGTAGCTTTAATAAAGCCCTTAGCAACTACTCTTGAATGTAATATCGAATCAGATTCTATATTGCCACCTGATTCCACAAGACTGACACTTTCAATAAACTTTGAAACTATATTGCCGCCTGCCTTTATCACAGCTTTATTCATTCCCTGGATACCTCTGTTAAATGTTATATTGCCGCCAGCTATAACGGTTGCACCTTCTACAACCCCCTGTACTACAACATCGCCCTTTGCTTTAACAGAAAAACCGGCAAGTATATTTCCTTTTATTGTGACATCTCCATTATACTCGATATCCCCTGTTGAATTATCTATATCAACAAGTTCAAGCACATTAGATACAATCACTTTATCATTTTCAAGTATAACATGCCCGTTAACCTGACTGATAAGCTTTCTTCCATCCTCTGATATAACAAGGTTTCGTCCAAACCTGAATATCACATGCTTTACCTTATCTGGATTAACCTTATTACCGAATACATCCACGCCAGCTTCGCCCATGTCCTCTGGATGCAATATTGCTACAACATCACCTGCATTAACATGGTTCACATTCTCTAGTGTATGAAAATCAACTGTTCCATCTTCATTCATCTTAGGTCTTGGCTTAAGTTCTTTATTGAACTTATATTCTATGTATCCGTCTTTGCCATTTCGGACTTGTTTTCCTATTGCTACAACATATATTTTTCCATATTGTCTTTCTTTTATAAATGTATCAATAACACTTTCATCTATTCCGCATTTTATTCCTTTATGCTCAAGATCCCGCATTATTTCATTCTTATCAAGCCTGGTTCCACCCTCAAACGGCGGATAAAAAACAGCCTCTGCTCTCATGCCATCATAGCTTATTCTGTAATCACCGAATTCTCCATATGTAAGCTGCTGCTCATCTGAAACCTTGATTGTTGTTTCTGATAAAGCTCCGGCTTTAACTGCCTCCATTAGTTTAACACTATTACATTCAATTTTCCTTTGATCAACATAATACATGACATCATCTATAGATGCTGCATTATATCTCTCCTTAGGTGGGTAAACCGTTATATAAAGTCCGTCTACTTTAGAAGAAAATTGAAAATACCCTGCCATACATTCTTCAATCATCTTAAACCCACTTTCTTTTATCGTTTATTGTGATATCGGAGGTAAAAAGTCCTCCGACTTTGCTTCACATGCATAAATATCTTTCATTATGCCGGAAACATATAATCGCCCATAACCTTCTTCATTTTATTCAAAGCTTTTGTGTGAAGCTGCGAAACTCTTGATTCTGACACTTCAAGAGTCATACTTATTTCTTTTAGTGTCATATCCTCATAATAATATAAAACTATCACTCTTCTTTCTTTTTCAGTCAGTGTATCTATTGCTTCGACAAGCTTTTTTTTCGTTTCCTCTTTTTCAACCACAGATTCTGGCTGGTCAAAATGCGAATTTCCCACATTCTCCATTTTGATTTCACTACCCGCTTCTGTGTATTCATCAAGTGATATAAGATTAGAGGATTTCATCTGACCCTGCCATTCACTCAGCTCATCTATTGATATTCCAAGCTCTGCTGCCAGAAGCTCATCGGTCACAACTTTTCCAGTTTCAGCCTCTATCTTTGCCATTGCTGTATCTATCTTCTTTTGTTTCTGCCTGAGTGATCTTGGAATCCAATCCATTTTTCTTATCTGATCAAGAATTGCACCCCTTATTCTAAGACTCGCATATGTCTCAAACTTGACATTCTTACCGAAATCAAACTTATCTATAGCATCAATCAGTCCAAATACGCCATAACCAACAAGATCGTCATATTCGACATTGTATCCAAGATACATATTCATCCTGCCGGCTACCAGTTTAACAAGCTGTGCATATTCTGTTATTAGTTGTTCCCTGATTTCACTGTCATGACTTGCCATGTATCTTTCCCATAGCCTGCTTCTTCCCAATTCATCCATAAAAGAATGCCCCCGTAACGATCATTTAGTTGTTATACCGCTTCTTTGGAATCTTCTGAATTCTTCTTTTCTGACTCAGCTATCCTTGCTTCGATTTCCTGTTTTTCCTTTTCAAGCCGCTCTTCTTCAGCTTTTTCTTCTTCTTTTGTTATATGTCTGTCACATATAAAGCATATGATTCTGCTTACAACCGCCAGTATCCATATAAATGTTAATAAATCATATTTGTTAATAAACATAACGACTGCGGTTATAAAACCAGCTAATAATGATACTATTGCAGATACATTTCTAAACCTTTTCATACATCATCCTCACAAACTCTGCTTATATAACTTTTCTTGGTTTACCTACCGATTTTATAACATAATCGCCATTTTCTGTATAGAACTCCACCGTTCTACCATAATTAAGTCCACAGTCTTCTGATAAAAGCCTGATACCCATTTGAGACAGTTTTTTCTTAACTGCCTCAACATTTCTCTGTCCAACTCTTAAGGTATCATTGTTAGTTTTCATAGCAAACATCTGTGCTCCACCTGCTATCTTGGCAACAATCCTTGACCTGTTAGCACCTAGACTTACCATCTTTGAAACAAGTTCATCTATTCCACTATCTGCGTACTTTGCTGTATTAGAATTATTCTTAAACTGTGTGCTGTCAGGCAGCATACAGTGTAATAAGCCACCTATTTTGTTTACAGGATCATATAGCGCTACACCTACACAGGATCCTAACCCAAGTGTCGTCAATACCCCTGGTGACTTACACAACTGCAGATCTGCCATTCCAACTTTAATCATTTCATCTAAATTCATAACCAAACTCTCATCCTAAAGATAATATCAATCAATAACTCCTAATGAACGAAGAATCTTATCATACGATTCAAGTTCTGGAATAAGAAGAAAATATCCTTTAACAAAATCCAGCTCACCGAACTGTGTCTGAATCAATAATAACTTATCACCATATTTACCAAATTCTGAGGCTGGAACGCTCAAAAGTGCTCCAACCATATCTATAGTCATCTGTGGAACATCTGCTATAATGTTCATATTTGTCAATGATGAGATAGCTGTAAGATATGAACCTGATGCGATATTGCCTATCTCATTTAATGCAGACATTTCCATTTCTGTGAACTCTGCACTATCGTTATCTTTACTGTCATCCTGTAGCATAAGCGAATTAACAAGATGGTGTGCTGATCTGGTATCGAATATAAACATCATCATTCCGTCTATATCTCCACCCAGCTCTAACAAAATACCTACTACAGTCTGATCTTCACTACCTATAATCGTTGATATATCTTTAAACTGGATTAAAGCTACATTAGGAACTGACATGTCCATCTTTACATTAAGCATAGTAGACAACGCCGTTGTTGCATTACCAGCACCTATATTTCCAATTTCTTTTAAAACATCAAACTGTACATCATTAAGCTTTTCTAAACTTACCTTTGACATAAGAAACCTCAATTCTGTGTTTAATCGTTCTCAACAATAAGAGAAACAATATCTAGCAATGATATAAGCTCACCATCATGCTTACCAATACCACTTATGTAACTGTTAGCAACATCGTCACCTGCTGAACGGTTAACCTTTTCTGTATCCTCACTGTTCAGAGTAACTACTTCCATTACCTGGTCTACTATTATACCTATAGTAGCACTTTCCACCTTAACGATTATATATCTTGTCTTATCTGTATACACATCATCTTCAAGCCCAAGCTTTAACCTTACACTCATGACTGGTATTATCTCACCACGTAAGTTTATAACTCCCTTGTAGTAATGCTGTGTCTTTGGTACTCTTGTAATATCCTGCTTTCTTACAATATTATCAATATATTTAATATTAATTCCATACTGTTCATTGCCTATTTTTACAACAATGTACTGTATTGTTGTTGATACTTCTTCATTTTTATCTTCTATTGCATTAATGTTTTCCATCACAGGCCACCTCCTATACTAATGTGTTAGCGTCAATAATCAGTGCTACTGAACCATCTCCAAGAATAGTAGCTCCGCTTATCATTCTATTAATATTAATATACTTACCAAGTGACTTGATTACGATTTCCATCTGTCCGATAAGACTGTCAACAACAAGACCAGCAAGCTTATCGCCCTTTCTTACTATAACTACTATAATAGTATCAGTTTCTTCAGCCTCACCTGGTACATCCAGTATATCTCTTAATCTTATAAGTGGTATTACACTGCCTCTAAGATTAATAACCTCTTTAGCATGTACATACTTTATATCACTTACTGGCACATCTTCGATTGTCTCGATAGAACCTAATGAAATAGCATACTTCTCATCTCCAAGCTTAACCATAAGTGCCTGGATGATAGCAAGAGTAAGTGGAAGCCTTATGCTGAAGGTGCTTCCTTCGCCATACTTTGTCTTAACTTCTACGTCACCACCAAGAGCCTCAATCTTAGACTTAACAACGTCAAGACCAACTCCTCGTCCTGATACATCTGTAATCTTATCTGATGTAGAGAAGCTTGGCTTAAATAAAAGATCAATAGCTTCCTTTTCTGTTAAAGCATCTGCCTGTTCCTGAGTAAGTGTTCCTTTCTCAACAGCCTTAGATTTAACTTTTTCTACATCTATACCATTACCATCATCTGCAACTTCAATAACTACGTTATTGCCTTCCTGGAACGCATTAAGATAGATTGAACCAACTTCTGGCTTTCCTCTTTCTGCTCTTACCTCTGCACTTTCAAGTCCGTGATCAGCTGAGTTTCTTAAAAGATGCATGATAGGATCACCGATTTCATCAAGAACTGTTCTATCAAGCTCTGTCTCTTCACCTGTTATATATAATTCCATCTTCTTGTTAAGCTTTTTATTAAGATCCCTTATCATACGTGGGAACTTGCTTATAACACCTTCAATAGGCATCATTCGTACCTTCATGACAGATTCATGAAGATTCGTAGTAACTCTTTCAAGGTATTCTATCTGCTCAGTGAATTTCTGATTGTTAGAAGCAGTTTCTCCGTCATCAGATATACTTGCTGATACAAGTCCGTTCTTTGCTATAATAAGCTCACTTACAAGATTCATAAGCACATCAAGCTTATCTATATCAACTCTTACTGTATGGCTTACAGCCTTGCTGTTAGCTGCTGCTGCTTTCTTTGCCTGTGTAAGCATAGAAGTTTTCTTTGTTTCCTCCTTCTTTGCTTCCTTTGAAGATGTTGCTTCTGGTACCTCAGTCTGTTCTGTCTTTGCTTCTTCCTTACTTTCTGTCTCTTCACTTTCAGGGAAAGGTGTTGTTATCGCTTTGGCTTCTGCTGACTTTATTTCAGATACATTTCTTATTATACCAGATATATCTTCCATGCTTTCTTTTGATACTACTACTATTGTAAACTTTTTATCAAACTTTTCATCTTCTATATCCTGTGTTGAAGGTTCAGACTTGATGACATCACAATGTCCCTCGAGATTCTTAAACACAAGAAATGCTCTTGCTGCCTTTAATATACAGTTCTCATCTACTGTAACATCTATCTCGTATACACCAAGTCCCTTCTTTAATGCTTCATTAACTGCATTCATCTCAAAATCAGCAAATGCAAGCTCAGAAGTTCCTTCTCCTGCTGTTACAGCAGAAGCATCTGTCTGTGGCTGTGTTTCTTTACTTTCTTCATTATTGCCACCTATGAATGAATTAAGTGCTTTGATAATAGGTTCGTTATCATCAGTACCTTCATCCTGTGTATTCTGGATGTTTGATACATAATTCTCGAGTGCATCAAGACACTGGAACAATACATCACACATATCTGATGTTACTTTTATGTTACCATTGCGGACTTCTGAGAATACATTTTCCATATCATGTGTAAGATTCTGCATTCTCTTATATCCCATAGTACCTGCCATACCCTTTAAAGAATGGGCAGCTCTGAATATTTCGTTTATTGTATCGCTGTTCTCTGGTTCTTTCTCAAGTATCATTAACTGATCACTTAATGACTGTAAATGTTCATTTGATTCATCAATAAAAATCTCTAAATACTGGCTTACATCCATATTAAGACACCCCCACGTTTTTTGTTATTGCTTCTGCGACATGGTTAAGAGGCACAACCTCATTAACCAAACCTGTATTAGCTATTGCTTTTGGCATACCGTATACCACACTTGTTTCTTCATCCTGTGCTATAACGTATATGTTTTTATGATTTCTGCTGAGTGCTTTTATTCCATTCGTACCATCTGCACCCATACCTGTAAGTACGACACATGTTATTTCGTCATAGTTACTTTGTGTAAGCGATTCATACATAATGTTGGCACATGGTTTAAGACCATCTAATGGTGCCTCATCACTAAGTGAAATAACATAATCCATGCCTTTCTTTCTAACTCTTATATGCTTTCCACCTGGTGCTATATATACCCAGCCTTTTTTAATAGCTTCACCATCTGCTGCTTCTTTAACATTGATTGCACTCATCTCGTTAAGTCTTGCTGCTAGTGAGGCTGTGAATCCTGCCGGCATATGCTGTACAAGTACCATACCCGCATCAAGATTTGCTGGAAGCATCGGTATCACCTGCTGTAACGACTTAGGTCCGCCTGTTGAGCATGCAAGTGCAACAAGCTTATTCTTACCAGCTTTTACTCTGCTATACTTACTGCCATCAACCTTAACGGCATGTTCCAAAGAATCATAACCTGTTGTATGCATAACAGAAGTTCTTGATGAATCTTCTACTGTTCTTGTACTGTTAAGATTTCTTCTTGCCGAAGCAAAAAAAGGCTTACTGCTATCTTCCGGTTTTCTAAAAGTTCCTGTGCTTCTTACTGATGATGCACTGCCTGTTCTCATAGATACTCTTCTTAAAGAAGATCTGGAATTCGTGGCTACATTAAGCATATTAAAGATTTTGTTCTTAAAATCAATACTCTTTGTCTCCAGATAATTTTCCGGTTTCGTAACAAAATCAAATGCTCCATATTCAAGTGCCTGGATAGTTTCTTTAGCACCTTCCTTTGCAACAGTACTTACAACTATAACTGTCTGTTCTATGTGATCCTTCTGCAATCTTTTTAAAAGCTCAAGACCATTAAGCTTAGGCATATTAATATCAAGAATGATAGCACTATACTCATATGGGTGCGACACTATCATATCAAGACCCTCAAGTCCATCTTTTGCGATAGCCACAACCTCGTATTCATCGCTTTCGTTTATTATATCAGATATGACTCTTCTCATGAGTGCAGAGTCATCTATTACCAGGATTTTTTTAGCCATTATAGCCCAACTCCTTTTTTAACATATTTCTTTGTTGTTCAAATACATATTTGACTATTTCTTCTCTGTCTGCTTCACTGATGTTTATAAACTGAAGCCTGCTGTCAAACATAGTTTCATCTTTTGAATTCTTCTGTGAATCCACAACCTTTGCAAGTACGTCAGCTTCCTTATCGCCACTATTAAAATTCAGTGTGAATTTAACATAAACCGTCTCATTTTTTTCAAGCTGTCTTTTGGAAAATACTCTTATTCCACCGCCGCTTATATCTACTATAGTACATTTATAATTATCTTCATTAAGAATAAGATCCTGAATCTCATCCAGGCCTTCTTTAATATCAGTTACTGTTCTTAAAGAAGCTGGCATAATACAGCTCAGCCTGTAATATTCTCTTCTCTGTATTCTTACAAGTGCAGAATCAAGCTTTATTTCTGCAACATGAACCTTTTCTTCTTTTCCTCTTGATACTACAGAACACATTGCCCTGTATATCTTATTATCCGAATAAAAATATCCCTCAAATCTTTTACCCTTTTCCAACGGGACTATGTGCCCCTCATAAATAGGCATTGCACACATAATACCTTCATCAGTAAAATCAAGTATCTGGCTGGCATATTCTACAGTATCATCATCGCCTGACCTGCTCTTAAACACCATTTCAACCCTGTTTCCCAGCTTTAGCGGTTCAAACATAATCCTTCCTCCTACAGCATCATGATTTATCTTACGGATATCATTATATTATATTTCTACATTTTTCTTGAAAATACATTTTTGAAATAACTTCGTATTCCCATCCTGTGTGCAGGAACAGTAATATCATTACCAAGAAGTTCTGCTGCAATATTTTTAAAATGTCTTGCTGCAGAGCTTGAAGGATACATAATAGTTACAGGTTTCTGCTTCATAACAGCTTTTCTGACATTTGAATCCTGAGGAACACTGCCAAGATAACTGAGTTTTATTCCAAGAAACTTCGTAACAACTGCATTAAGCTTTTCATAAAGATTACGTCCTTCACTCTCAGACTCAACTCTGTTAGCAACCATCTTAATAGAACATTCTTCTTTATTGTAGCCTTCATTCATGCTAAGCGCCTTTAATAGTGCATATGAATCTGTTACAGATGTAGGTTCAGGTGTTGTGACAATAATAGTCTCCGGACTAGCAAGCAAAAACTCCATAACACTTGGTGCTATTCCTGCCCCCGTATCAATAATTATCACATCTGCAAGTTCCTCTAAATCTGTCATTTTTCCTACGAGCCTTTTTACCTGCTCCTGATCAAGATTAATAAGATTAGCTATTCCTGAGCCGCCTGATATAAATCCGACACCTTCTGGTCCTTCTGTTATAATATCCTTTATTTCTTTTCCTTTGAACATAAGGTCGCTAAGATTATATTCAGGTATAACACCGAACATAACCTCAACATTAGCAAGTCCAAAGTCTGCATCAAGGATAATAACCTTTTTCCCCATCCTTGTTAATTCTAACGCAAG
>OCPV01001123.1_pt1 | contig 15761 bp, 10 predicted proteins | sample 1538511 | NCBI WGS metagenome assembly OCPV01 (sample SAMN04571704, study PRJEB22368) | human gut metagenome | biome: human gut; material: stool | host: Homo sapiens | place: Luxembourg | collected 2012-08-30 | reverse complement strand
TACCAAGGTCTTTTTTGCGGGTGCGTTTGCCGCTGGCCGCAAATTTGGCAATAGCAGCAGCCGGTGTAGCCTTGGAGGACTGGCCGCCGGTGTTGGAATATACTTCAGTATCAAATACCATTACGTTGATGTTTTCACCGCTGGCAAGAACATGGTCAAGACCGCCGTAGCCGATATCGTAAGCCCAGCCGTCGCCGCCGAAAATCCAGTGGCTTCGTTTTACAAAATACTGGCCGAGGCCTGCAATTTCTTTTAAGAGCGCGTTATCGCTGTTTTCGGCAGCCAGTGCCGCTTTCAGCGCTTCGGCACGTTCGCGGGTGCCGTCGCTTACGTTCATGTTGTCAAGCCAGTTCTGCATTGCTGCTTTCAGTTCTTCGCTTACAGGCAGGTTCAGCGCTTCTTTTACGCGGTCAGCCACACGTTCGCGGGTATGTTTTACGCCCAGGTACATGCCAAGGCCGTATTCGGCGTTGTCTTCAAACAGGCTGTTTGCCCAGCTCGGGCCGTGGCCTGCCGCATTTTTGCAGTACGGCATGGAAGGTGCGCTTGCGCCCCAGATGGAGGAGCAGCCCGTTGCATTGGCAATCATCATGCGGTCGCCCACAAGCTGGGTAACAAGTTTGGCATACGGGGTTTCGCCGCAGCCTGCACACGCACCGCTGAACTCAAACAGCGGCTGTTCAAACTGCACGCCTTTAACGGTGTTTTTATTCATCGGGTTCGGTTTGGGCGCAACTTTCTTCATTGCGTAATCCCAGTTTTCGGTTTTGGCAAGCTGGGTTTCCAAAGGTTTCATTACCAGGGCTTTTTCCTTAGCCGGGCAAACCTGAGCGCAGTTGCCGCAGCCGGTGCAGTCCAGAGGAGATACTGCCATATGGAATTTTAAGCCTTTGGCGCCGATAGCGTCCTTGCTGAGCATGCCTTCAGGAGCGTTCGCAGCTTCTTCTTCGGTCATCAGCACGGGGCGGATAACAGCGTGCGGGCATACAAACGCGCACTGGTTGCACTGAATGCATTTTTCCATCTGCCATTCCGGAACGTTGATGGCAATGCCGCGTTTTTCGTAAGCAGCGGTGCCGCTCGGGAAAGTGCCGTCCTCATGGTCTTTAAACGCACTTACAGGCAGTTTGTCACCTTCCATGCGGTTCATCGGCACAAGAATGTTGTCGATAAAATCATTACCGGATTTTGCAGCTGCTTCGGTATCGGCAGCGTCAGCCCAGGCTGCGGGAACGTCAACTTTTACAACGGCGTTAACGCCCATGTCGATAGCGGCGTTGTTCATGTCAACAACGTCTTTGCCCTTCAGGCCATAGCTGTGTTCAACCGCTTCCTTCAGGTATTTAACAGCATCCTCCAGCGGAATAATGTCGGCCAGTTTAAAGAACGCCGACTGCATAATCATGTTAATGCGTCCGCCGAGGCCGATTTGCTGTGCAATTTTTACAGCGTCAATAATATAGAAGTTAATATCGTTTTTGGCAATATAACGTTTAATCTGCCCGGGCAGATGTTTTTCCAGTTCTTCTGCGCTCCAGTTGCAGTTAAGAAGGAAGGTGCCGCCTTTTTTCAGTCCTGCGGTAACGTCGTATTTATCAACGTAAGACTGGTTGTGTACGGCTACAAAATCCGCAGCGTTGATAAGGTACGGAGCGCGGATGGGCTCTTTGCCGAAACGCAGGTGCGAAACGGTAATGCCGCCGGATTTTTTGGAATCGTAGGAGAAATAGCCCTGAGCGTACATATCGGTGTAATCGCCGATAATTTTAATTGCGCTCTTGTTGGCGCCAACGGTGCCGTCGCTGCCGAGGCCCCAGAACTTGCAGCTCTTGGTACCTTCGCCGGTAACGTCAATTTCGTGGCTGGCTGCCAGGGAAGTATTGGTAACGTCATCAACAATGCTGATGGTAAAGTTGTTTTTCGGGTTTTCGGCTTCAAGGTTTTCGTAAACCGCCAGAATGTCGGTCGGGGTCAAATCCTTGCTGCCAAGGCCGTAGCGGCCGCCGATAATCAGCGGATTGCGGCCTGCGTCATAGAACGCGCCGCGTACATCCATGTACAGCGGTTCGCCGAATGCGCCCGGCTCTTTGGTACGGTCAAGCACGGCAATGCGTTTAACGGTTTCCGGAATTGCCGCCATAAAATGCTTAACGCTGAACGGACGGTACAGGTGAACGGCAAGTAAGCCAACCTTTTTGCCTTCGGCGTTCAGTTTTTCGGCAACGGTCTGAATGGTTTCGCAGGCGCTGCCCATGGCAATAATGATGTTTTCGGCATCCGGTGCGCCGTAGTAGTTAAACAGGCCATAGTTGCGGCCGGTAATTTTGTTGATTTCATTCATGTAATTTTCAACAATTTCCGGCAGCGCGGTGTAATAGCTGTTAACTGCTTCGCGGGTCTGGAAGTAAATATCCGGGTTCTGCGCCGTACCGCGGATAACAGGGTTATCAGGATTCAGTGCGCGTTTGCGGAACTCTGCCAAAGCCTCCCAATCCAGAAGCCCTGCCAGTTTATCGTAATCCATCAGTTCAATTTTCTGAATTTCGTGCGAGGTACGGAAACCGTCAAAGAAATTCAAAAACGGCACGCGGCCCTTAATTGCCGATAAATGTGCCACGCCGCCGAGGTCCATAACTTCCTGCACGCTGCCTTCGGCAAGCAGGGCAAAACCGGTCTGGCGTGCTGCCATAACGTCCTGATGGTCGCCGAAAATGGAAAGGCTGCTGGTTGCCAGCGCACGTGCGGATACATGGAACACTGCCGGCAAAAGTTCACCAGCCATTTTATACATATTAGGAATCATTAAAAGAAGGCCCTGAGAAGCTGTATAAGTGGTAGTAAGGGCACCGCCCTGCAAAGAACCGTGTACAGCGCCGGAAGCGCCTGCCTCGGACTGCATTTCCTGAACCTTTACAGTCTGCCCGAACAGGTTTTTCTTGCCCTGGGCCGCCCATTCATCAACAACTTCCGCCATAGGCGAAGACGGTGTAATGGGGTAAATAGCTGCCACGTCGGTAAACGCATAGGATATATAAGCCGCAGCGGTATTACCATCCATGGTTTTCATTTTTGTCATGTGGTTCCCTTCTTTCTCATCGTTATAACTGCTGAATTATGTGAGGATATGCAAAGTGCATATATAATTAGTATACACTATTTACAAGGGTTTGTAAATTTAAAGGAAGTAACATATCTTAAAAATACATAGTAATTATACAATTCAGTTGCTAAAATATCTATATTAGTTGTATAATAAGACTAAATATAAACACGGAGGTTTTATTATGTTACTGAATATTTTATTGAGTTTCAGTATCTTCGGCGATTTTACTGACATTGATTTAAGTAACGAAAAGCAAAACTCTAAATATAAAAATCTAGCTAATGAATTTGTTCAAAATGCTATGATAGTTGGCGTTGGAAAAGAGGTAATTATTCAATTCAACCCTCAAAAAAATGCTGTTCCTATGCAAAAAACAGTATTGCGTCCAAGCATTTTTTCTAGTAACGGAGAATGGTTAATCAATTTCGCTTCTAACCGAATTGATATAAATTGGAATGCCAAAAATGATTCAAGTAGAATTGATTCTGAAGAATTTATAGAAAAAGCTTATTTATTTTTAGACATTATAGAAAGATCTTATGAAATAACATATAATAGAATTGCTTTCAATAGCGAAGATATATATTATAATTTTGATGAAGAAAAAGCAAAATCTATATTTAAAAAAACTTCTAACACCAATTTATCTTTATATAAAGATAAAGATTTAAAACAGTGGGTTTTACAGCTAGCTATTTCTGAAAGACCGCAAGATTTCACTACTGACGTTAATATTGTAACTTCTATACAAAGAACTATCAAAAATTTACCATGGATAAAAAATATTGATAGTATATCCGTGCACTATGACTGCAATACGATATTTGATGAAAAAAATAAAATAACAAAAATGGAAGCCAAAAGTTTTTTAAATAATTATGTAAAATGGCGCGATAAATTTAATAAAGAAATATTTGAAAATTAAAGCAAGGTCTCTAAAATGTATAATGCAGAAAAAAATAATATTAATTGGTTAGATTTAATTGACAAAAATGAATATTTTGATTCCATCAGAACTCTACCACTAAGTCAAATTTTTTATATTAGTTCTATAAATCCAGAAAACTTTAATGATATCGCTTACAATAATTGGAAAAACATTATTCTTCAATTATTTGAAAAAGATACTTTTATCAATGGCGAAAAAACTAGTGCTGAAGATTTTATAACTGGAACTTTAAAAAGTATCGGTAGGGAAATTTTCACAGACTGGATAGAAAAATTATATTTCGATTCAATGAATTTTTCTAATTACAAAATAGGTATTCTGCATACTATATCGCATATGGATTACCAAAAAATTTACCCAGCAGGCCAGTATATTGCTTTAACCGGCCTAACAGACCCAAACGATGAAGTTATTGAGTATTCAATAAAAGCATTTGAAAACTGGAATATCAAAAACTCTGCTAAACTTTTAAAAGGACGACAATTAAAAAAACAATGGTTGCAAAACTACCTAGAAGATGTTACTAAATATTTGGAGGAACTATAAAATGATTTTTGCTCGCAAAATAGCAAGAGCAAAATGGGAAAAAGCTTCAGAGGAATGTTCATCATTAGAAAATATTGATAACTTTCCAGCTGATACTTTAACTGCAGATTTAAGAACAAAAGACAATACTTTGTCAATTTGGCATGTTGCCAATACTGACGAAGCAGTACTAGCAATGATGGCAACTGAAAATGCTAGTTTAGAGACCATTCACATTCTTTACATAAATGAAATAGAAAATCTGCCAATTGTAGATTTTGATGGTGATACTTATGTTGAAGATTTAGTAAAACAACATAAAAACATTCACTCTCTAAACTATAAATCAATTGGTACTCTTGCAAAAATTTTTTTATCTGCATACAAAAATAATCAATATAAAACTTATAAGGCATCTGAAATAAAACAAATTCTACATAATGCGATTACTAACAAAAGAATAGACGTAGGAAAATTCAATTCATCTATACGTGCTAAATTGTAAAATTAAACCCCATACACAAATGCGTATGGGGTTTAATTTTACACACTATTCTTCTAAATTCCAAATACTTTCATCGCCGCAAATATTACGTATTTTTAAACGCAGCGGTTTACGTTCACAGCTAATACTGCCATCCCAAAAATTTTTAGTTTTTGTTCCATTCAATATTACATAACCATTTTTATCAATTTTAATCTCACTGTCAGAATGCCATTTATCAGCAGTTCCAGTACAATCAAGTGATAAAAATTCAATAAGTTCCAAACCGTCTTCACTTACTTCAACAGGTTTAAACTTCTTTTTGCTGTTCAGCATATTTTTATTGTTAAATTCTAAAATTTTATTAAGTACACGGTCACTTATGAATTTATCAATGATTACTTTAAATTCATTACTGTCATTATCATGCACTTCTTCTATATGATATTCAGCATAATCATTAATTACAACATCATCAAGAACCGTTTTCAAATCACGTAATTCAATCTCTACAGTTGTGCTGTCATCATCATTAATAAATTTTTTAATTTCTTCTTCGCTTGTAATATCAACATAATAAACAATAACTTTTTTAATATTACTGTCTAAATCCGGTATATGCTGATGAATAATACGGTTCATAAGCACCTTATCAAGCAGCTTTGTGTTGCTGTCCATTAAGTTCGGCACATATACAGGCATTAAACCGTACTTGCTATTCGTAATAGCACCAAGCCAAAAATCATTTAAACTACTTTCTTCTTTCAAACCAGGAATCAATGTTTTTATTTTATCCATAGTCTGCGCCGGGTTGCGATAAAGCTGCACACCATCTTTAATTTCCAAAACATCAAATTCTGCATTACCTGCCTTAAGTCGGTCTCGAGTAGTTTGGATAGAATTAATTCCAATATCACAATGAATAAATCTTCTGCCTAATTTATTAGCAACCGCCGCTGTTACACCACTGCCGCCAAAAAAATCAGCTACTATCGTATTCTCATTAGAAGATGCTTTATTTGAAGATGTTTTAATAATACGTTCTAATAGTGCTTCCGGTTTTTGGGTAACATAGTTACATCTTTCATTAGACGTTGATGATAATGGGTTTATATCAATCCATAAATTGTTAATTTTTCGACCTAAATATTCATCCGCATAATTTTTATATCTTGGTCTTCCAGTTTCTGTCCAAAATATTATATTCGGATTCTCTTTTAATCTTTGATTAAAAGTATCCTGCGTCCAAATCCAACCAACATTACTTACAATTTCTTGTCCATTTATGACTCTTTTTTCTCCTGCGGAATAAGAATTTGAAGACTTTTCTAATTTTTCATGATTAAATCTTCTTCCACTAAATTCTTCAATAAGTGGAAATTTTTCATTCATTTCTTCTTGCGATAATGTTTGATATTGTTGATTAAACACATACTCATCAGATTTTGAATAAAAATATATTGAATCTATAACAGTATCAAAATTTGAAGAAGATAGGTCATGGCCAGCTGTCCTTTGCCATATTATTTCGCTTTTAAAATTATCTTCCCCAAAAATCTCATCCAGTAGAATTTTTACGTAATGACCTATATGCCAATCCAAATGAACATAAATAGACGCTGTTTCACTCATAACAGATTTTATTGCTATTAAGTTTTCCCACATCCAATTTAAGTATCTTTCTTTTTGCCATACATCACCATACATTTTTTCTTCAAAAGCTTTCAGCTCATCTATATCCAATTCTTCTTCTGCTTTAACAATAGCTTCTGCTACTTTTGGATTACGGCGAATATATACTTTTTTTGCATAATCAGCTCCGGAAGCAAACGGCGGGTCAATATAAACAAGGTCAACCTCTATACCTTGTTCTTTTAAATAAGCGCAGGCAGAAACACATTCTCCACGAATAACCATGTTATTATTTTTGTTTTCACCAACAGTTTCAAGTTTTTCAACTTCATATAAAGGCATACCACGCTCTAAAACCATACTAGTATCATCAGCGCCTTTATATTTTAATATTCTGTTAAAATTTTTTAATACAGCCTGTCCTTCAATCGGCTCAGGAACAAATGGTACATATTTAATCGGCATTATGCAGTACCTCCTGTTGATAAGACTTTCTCAATGCTATAATTGCATTTTTATGTTCTATACATTTTTCAATATCTTTAAATAAATCATTGCGTTTTTCTTCACTTAAATATTGTGTTAATAAAACAAACCCAAAAGCCGAAACTGTAACAGAATCTAATACACTAATTATATAAGAAGCTATTGGTTCGAATACAATAATCAAGAAAAAACTTAAAAATCCTAAAATTGTAAATCCACTGGCTATTATTTTACCTCTTTTTATCTGCGCTCTTATATTTTTGCTAGATTGCCGCATAGATTTAAAATTTTGTTCTAATATCATTGTATTTTCTATAATATATTCTTTATTTTTAGCTAATCCTTTTTCCAAATACTTTTTTAATTCTTTTTTCATTAAATTAAATTCCGGTCCTACCTCATCAACATATTTTAACTCTACTGTAACTGTTTCTTCTATATTCCTCACCAATGTATATAATAAATCTGATATTGTAAGGAAAAAGCTCGTTACAGTAACTGCTGCCACAAATTTATTCCACATTGAATATTCCCAAAACGGTTTTAACCAACAAGCTGCAAATATAAAAATTATATATGCCAACATAAACAAATTATTTCTTTTCACTTTTACTCCTTAAAAAATTCAATTATTTTGGCATTAGTTAGTTTGACACGTTCATCTTCTAACATTGTATCTTCCAAATACAAATAATCGAAACGTTTATAACCAAATTGTTGGTTATTTTGTTTTATAAATTCTTGTTCCATAAAGCTGCGTTTTTCTTTAAACACGGGGTCATTAGCATAAATTTCACCCTTAGTTTCTATAATAATAGCTTTATAAATTTTATCATCTTTGCGTTTTATTATTAAAAAGTCAGGCGTATACATTCCTAAATACTGCCATTTATTGCTACTATGCTTATAACATTTAATTTTAAACTCTGTTAACGCACGGTCGCCGTTATAATATACTTCAAGTCCTAAACTTTCTATAACAGACATTTTTAAAACTTCATCTAAAAATTTCTGTTCAAATGCACTATCTGTATGATATGGTAAATAATGAAATGAAGCATCCTTATGCGGATATGGAGCATTTTCTGCTTTTAATTTATTAGCCATATCAATTAATCCAGCTGTTTCTAAAGCCTGTATTGCCTGTTGTGTTTTAATGTCTATTTTTATTTTTCCTAAATCAGCATTAATTATATTTTCCACGTTTTTTTGTTCCGGATAATAATTCTGCGGTTTATTTGTACTTACGCTTGTCGTAAAATTAGCAATATTTAAAAGGCTTGCTTCATCAGGTATTAATTCTTCTACGGTTATAAAATCACGTTTTTGATAAAAAGCTTTACGTATATTAGCTTCTACTAACGCACGATTATATAAAGAGCTATAATAACGTGAACCATCATTAAAATAAGTAATTCTATCAAATACTTCTTTTAAAACTTGTTGATGTCCTTTTAACTGCTGCATAGTTATAAAACCAAAGCCAGATTTTACTATACCATAAAGCCAGGCATTAAACGTTGCTAACATTTTACCATTTTCTTCCGCTTCAATTTCAATAGAAGTTGTCTGCATTGTAAAATCCGTAGTTTTAACAATACTTTCTATTTTAGCATCATTTGCTGCAATTTTAATTTTTTCTTCCGTGTCTATATATTCATCAATAACAACTGTATCATAATTAATTTTTAACTGATAATATTCAACTTTTGGAAGTTTTAAATATGCAGTACGGTTATAGCGTTTGAGTATTATTTTATTATTTTCAGCACTATTTAACTCCTTAATAGAAGTGTGCTGCTGTTGCTGAAGTTGTTCATCAAGTTTTTGCGCATTACTGTCATTAAGGTATATAATTGCCGTTTCTGATGCGTTTTTTACAACTTGCCTTAAGCAACGGCATGATGTTTGCAATACCATATTTGTAGGGCAATCGCCTTCCTGAGAAAGTATCACTCCCGTTAAACTACTGCAATCCCAACCTTCTTTACCAATTTGTACAAGTAAAATTATACGTATAGGAGATAAAGGACTATCCAAAGTTTCAAACAACATTTGGCTGTCCGCAGGCTGCGGATATTGTTTATTGCCTTTATGAAATTTTAAAATAGTACTGTCAGTAAATCCATAGTCATTTAAAATATGTTTTACTAATGGATAAATTTCTTCTTCACATTTTTCTATCGTACCGCAGTAAATTGCAAGTTTTGCTGTTAATCCATTAGTATAAATTGTACCTTTATATTTATCTAAAAACTCACGGACACCTTTACTTACAATAGCACTACTGTTTCTTTCGTCAGAAATTTTTACCAACGGTTTCTTTAAAAAATTGCCTATACCTTTTAATAACGGATAATAATATACAACATTAGTTATTTCAGCCAAAGCTATATTAAGTTTATCGGCAACTTTAATTTTTTCTGCTTTTTCAAGATATGGAGTACCAGAAAAGCCAATAACAGAATTAACTGTTTTATTTTTCATCCACTTATTTATAACTGCACGCAATTTAATCTCATTTTTTACCGCATGGTGCATTTCATCTACAAATATTGATACTGATGGCAATTTTCCAAGAAGATTTCTTAATTCATTAGCCTGCCTGTCTTTTTCATCATCGCTATCTTCAAATAAAGAAATATCGCCGTTTTTCTCTTTAATGCGGTCAAGTATAACTTTTTCTGCATTAGTTACAGCTACTAACCCTAATAATTCATTAAACGGTTGATGGTTAGCAATTTTTTGAACATTGGGATTTTTGGTTTTATTGGATTTATTATCCGATTTTTGCTGGTCAAGTACTTCGAAAATAAGTTTACGTTTGATTTCTGTTGCCGCCGGTTCCGGTATAATCCACGCAGGATTAAATTTTTGAATTGTTTTAAGGCTTGGTACAACGGAAGATTTTAAACCTGAAGGTGCAAAAATAATAAAATTATGTGCAAAAGCAGGATTTAATGGTTCCATACTGGCAAAATACAAATCCAAATAAATAAATGCTGCCATAAGATAAGTTTTACCTGCACCCATAGGTAAACTAAAAAGATAATCTGTATATGTAGTTTGATAAAATACATCAAAGAAAAAATTATTATACGCTATGCTCTCTGGTGCTTTCTTTATTTGCTTTATAATTTTTTCTGATAATTGTACTCCTTTATCATTTTTCAAACTTGCGTATTCATATAAAGCAGCTGCTGCCGGATGAGATTTTAGATATTCTCTTAAATTATTCGATATTTCAATTTCATCTAAATTTAAATTATTAAAAGTCCCATTTACAAACAAATTAGATAAAGGTTGATTCTGACATTTAATTTTTAAAAATAAATATGTTTTTATAGCTTCTATCTGAGCATCACGCATTTGTCCGGTTGCAACAATATAATCAATAATATTATTTACTGTACATTCTTTAGATTTATACCATTTCTCTCTTGCTGCATCTATCATTTTATAAAACATTTATTTAATCCTCCGGATTTTTTACTTCTCCAACAATACCCTTGCCTGTTTTTGTACAAACTGCTCCAGTAATTTCAAACGTTTATCTGGCAAATTGTAGCGTGGATGCTTTTTAAATTTAAAATCAAGCAAATGGCGCAGCCCCTCGCGCAATTCCGGCATAAGGGCTTTTTTAGCCGTGCCGGTAAAATCATCATAAATGCATGGCATAAGCGTTGCAGCATAAGCCTCAAGCGCCGCAAAGTTTTCCAAATCATCACGCCCGGCATAGTTAAACAGCGCGTTGCCGTGGTCAAACAGCGGTGCGGATGCAGTTATTTTGTTGGTTTTGTTATTTACCATAAAGCCAAAGTTACCAAAGTGTCGGTCAGTATTAAAAATAACAGCATCAAACACCAGCATGGTGTTCAGCGCGTCAATGTATTCTTTGCCAAGGCTTTGGTAATATTCGCGCACGGCTTCCATACCGCCCACCGTTACCATTCTGCCTATGGGCAAATAGGAGTAATCCTTGCTTGTAAATAAATCACAAACGGAACAAAGTTCGCCTTTCCATTTTGAAAGATTATAGCTGACGGAATTAATACCCATTGCTTTTGCAATCTGCGCTGCGTAATATTCGGAATACGGCTCACAGCCGGTATTGCTTGCGCCGCTTGTGCCGCCTTTATATAAACGAATTGTACCGTTTACCCTGCGCCAGCATTTTGGCAGCATACCGTTGGTGGTAAATTCCGGGCAAGAAACCAGAGATGTACGCACGCTGCTGCCATAACCTGTAAAGGCAATCAGCGCTAAAAGCTGACTGAAACGGTTATCATAAAGGTTATATTTTTCAAAAGTTCCGTTAAAGCCTTCTTCCACAACCCAATAACAATCGTTAAGCGAAAGCCCTTTGGAAACGCGAATAATGTTCATGGGGCGGTTAATATGCAGCCCGCACTTACTTAAAAAACTGTTTACATACGCGCGGTTTTTAGGTATGGTGCGCTGCTTAAGCCATTTAGCTATGCCGCTGCCGCTAAGTTCCATGCCCAGCGGCAAAAGATCGCGACACTCCTCATTAACCCATAAAATATTAATATCAGGCGCTGCCGTGTCTTCCGTAGCGCTAAAGCGCACTAATGTTGTATTAAAATGTTTTAATTCGTAGTTCATGGCAGCCTCCCGTTTAAACTAATTTTGTTAAGAATAGTATAACATATAACGAGCATAAAGTTGTAAGATAACGATTATTTCGATAATATTTTATAAAAATAAAAGCCCTGCTGCATTAACAACAAGGCTTCTGACTGGCCGCGTACGGTAACAATCTATATCCATATGGTTATTATAAATCAAAAATAAATAAATTGTAAATACAAAGATTATGAGTAGAACGATAAAGCATAAAAAGCGCAGCCTTAAACTGCGCTTTTTATCAGATATTATACAATTTTTTCGCCATGGTATTCTTCGCCGCCGCCATCGGGAAGTTCGTTGTAACGGCGGGTCCACAGGTTTTCGTATTTAACGGCCTGTGCGTGGGTTGCGTCGGTGTTTTCCGGCAATTTTTTAATAACTTTTGCCGGTACGCCTGCTACCAGGGAGTACGGCGGAACAATGGTGTTTTTGGTTACAACCGCGCCGGCTGCCACAATGGAGCCTTTGCCGATAACAGCACCATCCAAAACGGTGGAGTGCATGCCGATAAGCACATGGTCTTCAACCGTGCAGGCGTGCAGAAGCGCGCAGTGGCCTACGGTTACATAGTCGCCCAGAATGCAGGCATGGCTGTCGGAAACGTGCAGCACGCTGTTATCCTGAACATTGGTATATCTGCCAACTTTAATTTCATTAACATCGCCGCGGATGGTTACGTTATACCATACGCTGCTGTATTCTTTCAGTTCTGCTTTGCCGATAACTACTGCGGTTTCGGCAACAAAAGCCTTCGGGTCAATTTTCGGCGAATTGCCTTCAAATTTTTTAATAAGCATTGTAAAATTCCCCCTTTTATGCTGCTTACAGCTTTATTGTATATTGTATACAAAATTTGTCAAGCTAAATCAGGGGTTTTGCCCCCTTAATTTTAAAGCTTTCACAAACTGTTCAGTTTTTAACAGTTTGTATGTTTAAATTTGCCACATACCTGCATTCAGGCCTTCTGCGGAACGCCGCGCACTTTGGTTAAATAAGTGTAAACACCGGCACATACCAAAATTACGCCCGTTAAAACAAGTATCAGGCGCGTAGGCAAAAAGCCGCCCAAAAAGCCGCCCAAAAGCGGGCCAACCACGCCGCCGAACTGCTGCGCGCTGGTTACAAGCCCAAAGGCCTTGCCGCGCACGGAAGGGTCGGTAACTTCAACCAGGCGGGCGTTAATATTAGGCACCGCCCCTGCAAGGAACAGGCCGTAAATAAAGGTTACCGCCGCATACTGCCAGATGTTGTGCACAAAGAACTGGCACATATTTATTGCGCCCGCGCAGATAAACACCATAAACAGCGTTTTGGTATAACCGCGCTTCTGCCCGCGGCTGCCCCAGTACGGCCCGGCGATAATACCGGCAATGCCCGCCAGCGAGAAGATAATGCCGGCAGTTTTAACAACGTCGTCGTTAACAACGCCGCCCAACAGGTACGATACGTACATGGTAATCAACGGCTGTACAATCATTACGCATACCTGCACCAAAAAGAACATGCTCATTACAAACAGCAGCCCTTTATTTTGCAGTGATGCCTTTAAATCCGCCCAGATATGAATAACTTTGCCTTCGCCCTTTTCGTGCTCCACATCGCGCACAAAGGCAATAACCATAATGGTTGCAACAAACAGCGCCCCCGCCGCGATATAAAACGACATGCGCATGCCGAACCAGGCGCTTACATAACCGCCGAGCATCGGCCCGAGGATGCTGCCGGAGGCAACGGCCGTCTGCATAAGCCCCATGCCCCAGCCCATTTTAACGGCAGGCAGGGTTGAAGAAACCAGCGACAGCGACGCCGGCACAAAGCCGCTTACAAGGCCTGCCAAAAGGCGCACGCCAAAAAGCTGTTCCGGGCTCTGGCACATGCCCATTAAGGCATAGGTTACGGCAAGGCCGAAGCCCGCACGTATTGCCATCAGGCGCTGGCCGATACGGTCGGCATGGGCACCCCAGTAAGGCGCCATAATGGCCGCCGTAAAAAAGGTGACGGAATAAATAAGGCCCGTCCACGAATTGACATCAGCCTGGGCTACGCCCAAATGCTGCAAAAGATATACCGGCAAAAACGGCACGCACATGGTATAACTTGCACAGGTAAAAAACACGCACACCCATAAAACATACAAATTAAGCTTCCAGTGCAGTTTGCCGCCGCCACGGTCCTCAAAAATATTCATCTATATCATCTCCGCACGATAATATCCTATATTAACATTTTAACATATCCTAAATATTAGTTGTGACATTTGTGTAAACTCCGCGTTTTAAACCGCTTATTGCGGCATAACCGCGGATATTGTATAATTAATTTATTACATTAATAAGGATGTGTGACCGTGAAAGGATTTAAAAAGCAGGAACTGGAAGAACAGGGTTTTATGGGCAGGCTGTTTGGCTCCAAGCCCCAGCAGAACGCCTTTGCAGAAATAAATAATATTTTAACCGAAGCCAAAAGCGCGCAGGAACTGACAAAGGACGCAGCCGCCGCTATTTTTAAAAAGTGGGGCTGCAAATTCAGCGACACCAATATGGACCAGCGCAGCGCCATTTACCGCAAGGTTGCCGACAACGCTTTTTCGGGCGCGCAGAGCAAGGACGACCCTATTTTAAATGACCGCGCCCATATGGCGGAAATTTTGGAAATTCCCGAAAACCTGTGCCGCCTTGCCGATAACGGCGCTAAAAAATCCGCCTATTTTTCGCGCTGCCGCGGACTTGTAACCGGCGAAGAAAACCTTACCATCGCCGCCATTAACGAACTGTTCGGCTATGATTACGAAGACGGCTTCGATTTCCGCAGGCAGGTTTTTAACGATTACTTTAACGGCGAGTTTGACCGCATTGCCGACGCCAAACGCTTTACGCCGGAGGACGAACAGCAGCTGCGTGATTTATGTGCCAAGCTGGATATTCCCTACGAATTTAAAGCCAATATCGACAACGCTTTAACCAAATACCGCTATTTGTGGAACGCTGAGAACGCGCCTTTGGGCAATGTTAAGGTAGATTTTACGCTGGAAGAAGGCGAAATTTGCCACGCCGCAGGGCAGGCAGCTTTATGCGAAGTCAAAACCGTTGCCAAAGAGGACAATTACTACCAGCTGACGCGCAAACTGCGTATCGACGAAACCATCTCCTTTAAGGGCGAACATATCGAGCACCCGCAGGTTATGGAAGAAACTGCCGTAATTATCGACGCCGGGTATTTGTTCTTAACCAACAGCCGCATTATTTATTTAAGCAAAAAACTGGCCAAGCAAATCCGCCTGGACGATTTAAAAACGGCAAACCTTTCTACCAATATTATAGAAGCGCACCAGAATGACGGGCAGAGCCTTTCCTTTAAAATGCAGGATGACGCTGCCGAAGTTATGTTTGCCATTCTGCGCCGCATTTTAAAAGACAGGAACAAGAAATGAAAGATTTAATCCGTTTCGTCCGTTCTCAGGACGCCGCACGCATTTTAGAAATTTACGCGCCGTATATTACAGATACCGTTATCTCGTTTGAATACGAAGTGCCAACACCGGAGGATTTTGCTGCACGCGTTGAAGCCATCAGCAGCCACTACCCGTACCTTGTGTACGAGCGCGAAGGCAAAGTTCTCGGCTACGCTTACGCTTCCGCCTATAATGAGCGCGTGGCGTATGATTACACGGTAGACCTGTCCGTTTATGTGGACGCTGCCTTTTGCGGGCAAAATATCGGCGAGTGCCTGTATGCCGCGCTGCTTGATATTTTAGAAAAGCAGGGCTACTATAACGCCTACGCCTGCATAACGGCAATTAACCAGAATAGTTTAAACTTTCATAAGCGTATGGGCTTTGAGGATGCCGGTACGCACAAACTTGCCGGGTTTAAGCACGGCCGCTGGCTGGACGTATGCTGGTACAGCAAGCGCCTGAAGGCTGATACCGACGC
>OCPV01001118.1_pt1 | contig 15852 bp, 13 predicted proteins | sample 1538511 | NCBI WGS metagenome assembly OCPV01 (sample SAMN04571704, study PRJEB22368) | human gut metagenome | biome: human gut; material: stool | host: Homo sapiens | place: Luxembourg | collected 2012-08-30 | reverse complement strand
AAGAAGCAGGATTTGACTGTGTATTTACATTAGGTGGAGATAGTACACAAAAATCAGCAAGAGATTTATTTTTAAAAGGAATAAATACAATAGGAGTTCCAAAAACAATTGATAATGATGTTGCTTGTACTGATATAACATTTGGATATAATACTGCAGTACATGTTGCAACAGAGGCATTAGATAGACTTCACACAACAGCAGAAACTCATAATAGAATAATGGTATTAGAAGTAATGGGAAGATTTGCAGGTTGGATTGCACTAGAATCTGCAATATCAGGAGGAGCAGATGTAGCTTTAATTCCAGAGATACCATATGATATTAAAAAAGCAGCAGAAGCAATTGAAAACAGAAAAAAACAAGGAAAGAACTTTAGTGTGGTAGTTGTATCAGAAGGAGCGCACCCAATAGGAGAAGGACAAACAACACACTCTGCAGAAGGTATAGATACAGGAGCAGGAATAAGTGTTAAGTTTGGTGGAGAAGGAAATAGAGTTGCAAAACAATTACAAGAATTAACAGGATTAGAATCTAGATGTACAATATTAGGATATATGCAAAGAGGAGGAACACCAACTGCATATGATAGAGTTCTATCTACAAAATATGGAGCAAAAGCAATGGAATTAGCACTAGAAGGAAAATTCGGAGTTTTGACAGTTATAAAAAATGGAAAACTAGATTGTGTTCCATTAGAAGTAGTTGTTGGAGAAAATAAGGAAATTGGAGCAGTACAAGGTGGAACAGCACAAAGTAATGTAAGATTAGTTACAATGGACCATGATTTAGTAAAAACAGCAAGAGATATAGGAATATGTTTAGGAGATTAAAATATAATAAAAAGGGTGATGATTATGGAAGAAAAGAATATGGATTCTAAAAACATAAAAGAAGAAGCAACAGATGCAGTAAATCAAGTAAAAGATACAATAAAAAATGTTGATATAAAAAAAGACAGTTTAGAAACAAAAGGATTTATAGTAGAAATGTTTAAAAATCCACTTGAAAAAATAAGAGAGATAGCAACAAAAAATGACAAAAAATTCTTAAAATATGTAATTATAATATTAGTAATTTGGTGTATATCAGAATTAGTACATGAAATTTTTACATTAAATATATGGGGGTATTTTAACTTAGGAAAAAATATCTTAAGAGTAATAATTGCAGGAATTACTCCAATAATTAGCATACTTGTAATGTCAATCATTGTATTTTTAGTAAAAGGAAAAAATAAAAAGAATTTAACAACAATTGTTTCAACTATAACATCTGCAAACATTCCTATGGTAATAGCTTCAATTGTAAGTTTATTAACATTAATAAATATAAGAGCAAATGTTTTAACAAATCCATTTACACAATTATGTAATGTAATTACAATAATATTAAGTTATTTTGGAATTAAATCATTACTTGGAATTGAGAAAAATTCTGAATATATAAAGAAATTTGTGATAATAGAGGCAATTTTCTACATAGTATATATTGTACTATCATTTTTAGATATATATATTTAAATTAAAAAACGACAAGAGATTATTTTGTTTCTTGTTGTTTTTTGTATATAAAATTACATTCATGTTACAATTTCGTGACATTTGAGTAAAACTTGTTGTAATAAAAAATAGATATTGATATAATTTAGATAGAATTTTTTGGATTACGAAGGAGGAGTAATTATGTTAAAATCAAACGTAGGATGGAGCACAAATGAAGATAGTTATACACAAGGAAAGGAATCTGCTAAAAAAGCAGTAGTAGACTTAATTCAAACAAAAGTAGCATTTTTATATACATCAGTAGATTGTGATGTTAAAAAAGTATTAGATGGAGCAAAATCAGAATTAGGAACAGCACCAATAATTGGTTGTACATCAAGTGCAGGTTTAATTGTACCAGATGGATTTATTTCAGGAGAAAAAGGATTTACTGGAATCTTAGCAATAGGAGATCCAGAAACAGAAGTAGGAGTAGCAAGTTCTGAAAGAGGTAAAGACCCAAGAGAAACAGGAAGAAAAGTAGCAATGGAAGCTATGAAAAAAGCAGGAAGAACAGATGCGCCAGCATATTTCTATATGGTAGCATCACCTGCAGAAGAAGAATTTTATATCAAAGGTATTCAAGATGTAATAGGAATGGTTCCAGTATTTGGAGGAAGCGCAGCAGATAACACAGTAGAAGGAAAATGGAGCATTTATACAAATGATAAAGTATTTGCTGATGGTGTTGCAGTAGCATTCTTCTATACAGACAAAGAAATGAAAAATGTATTTACAGGGGCATATAATGAGACAACAAATTCAGGAATAATAACAAAAGTAAACGGAAATAGAACTTTAGCAGAAATAGATGGAGTTCCAGCACTTAAAAAATATGCATCTTGGACAGGAGCTAAAGCAAAAGATTTAAAAGAAAATAACTTATTAGTAACAACAATAACAAAACCACTAGGAGTAAAAGATAGATTAGGAGATTTAGTTGCAATTCGTCATCCAATGTACGGAAATGAAGATGGCTCAATGAATATAGGAGCAAACTTAGCAGTAAATACAGCTATAATTCAAATGGAAGCATCAGTTGATGAATTAATTGATTCTACAGGAAAAACAATGAAAGAATTAAATAAAGAAATGGAAAATGATGTAGGAGCATATTTATTAATTCACTGTGGTGGAAGAAGATTAGGAATTGGAGATAGAATTGATGAAGTTGCAAAACAATTAAAGAAAGAAGCAAAAGGAGTTCCATTTATCGCAGTATTTACATTTGGAGAATATGGAGTAAAAGACAATGGCGGAAATACGACAGGAGGTTTAATGCTATCATTTACAGCATTAGGTAAATGAAGAGCAGGGGAAAAACCACAAACCCAGGAAAATTCATATAAATGTATGACAGAAAAATATGTTGAAAATAACAAAGAAATAGAGGTTATGGTATGTAAAAATACCAATTTAAATAAGGAGGGAGCCACTGTGAAAAATTTAATAGGATATGAATGGAAAGATGCATCAAATGGTGCAGTAATAGAAGTTGTGAATCCAGCAACTCAAGAATTAATAGATACAGTACCAAATGTTACAGATGAAGATGTAGATACAGCTGTAAAAGTAGCAGTTGAAGAACAAAAGAAATGGGAAAAAGTATCTATTTATGAAAGAGCAGATATTTTATATAAATTTGTCGATTTAGTAGAAGAAAACAAAGAAAGATTAGCTGTTCTTTTGTCTAATGAAACAGGAAAACCAATTAAAGAAGCAAGAGGAGAAATTGCAAATGTTAGAATTGGAACAAGAGGATTTATAGAAAAAGCAAAACACTTATATGGAAAATCTATTCCAGAAGGGTCAGAAGCTGGACAAGAAAAAACAATACAATTTACAAAAAGATATCCAATAGGAGTAATCGCAGCAATTATACCATTTAACTTCCCAAGTGACTTATTCTGTCAAAAAGTACCACCAGCATTAATGATGGGAAATAGTATAATTGTAAAACCATCAAACTATAACCCACTAACACTAATCGAATATGTAAAATTAATGATTGAAGCAGGAGTTCCTGCAGGATGTATTCAAATACTAACAGGTGATGGACCAACAGCAGGACAAGCACTAGCAAGACATCCGGGAGTACACCTAGTATCATTAACAGGAGGAACAGCAGCAGGTATCCAAACAATGGGAACAGCTTCTAAAAACTTAACACATGTTATGTTAGAACTTGGTGGAAATGATGCTTTTATCTTCTTAGAAGATGGAGATATGGATTTAGCTGTAAAAGAAACAATTTGGGGTAGACTATATAATGGTGGACAAGTATGTTGTGCAAGTAAAAGATTTTTAATCAACAATTCAAGAAAACAAGAATTTATAGATAGAATGAAAGAAGTAATATCTAATCTAAAAGTTGGAGACCCAATGAAAGAAGATACAGACATGGGACCAATGATTAATATAAATGCAGCAAAAAGAATTGAGGAACAAGTAAATCAAATGGTATCAGAAGGAGCAACTGTAGTTTGTGGAGGAAGAAGAGAAGATGCTTATTACTATCCAACAATACTTGATAATGTAACAAAAGATATGGAAGCCAGCAAAGACATGGAAATATTTGGACCAGTAATTTCTGTAATTGGATTTGATGATGTAGAAGAAGCAATTGAAATTGCCAACCAATCATCATATGGATTATGTGGATGTGTAATTTCAAAAGATGTATCAAGAGCAATGAAAATAGCTGATAGATTAGAATGTGGTGGAGCAGTAGTAAATGGAGCAAGCTTCTATCGTTCATTTGAAATGCCATTTGGAGGATGGAAACATTCAGGAATCGGTAACGAAGGTGTTATGACAACATTAGAAGAAATGTCAAGACTAAAAACAATAGTACTTAAAAATATACTTTAGGGATTAGGGGACGGTCCTCTAAATCCCCCTTTTAGGGGATTTGGGGACAATCCTTTGCAGAATAAAGTAATTAAAAAAGGATGGAAATTATATGGATAAAACTAAAAAGATAATATTAATATCAGTTATATCAGTTGTTGTGATTATTCTTATAGCAGTAGGCATATGGCTTGTTGTTAGAGGAAACAAGGAGAATAATGGAGAAAACCAAATATCAAAAATTCAAGAATTATACAATACTTTGTCAGAAAAAGACACATATAGCTTTAAAACAACTGTAGATGATAATAATAGTAGCTATTTTGCAAAACAAGGCGATAAATCATATATGGAAGTAAAAATAGATGGAGAAACATCAAAATACCTTATGATGGATGGAAATATGTACTATATAATAGATAGTCAAGAAGCATATTATACTTATACAAATAATCAGACTTATCTAAATAAAATCGAAGTACAATTAGAAGCTTTATTAAATATGGAACATGGTGAAGGTCGTGAAGAAATAAATAATAGACAATATGATTATGAAGAATATGGAAATACAGCTAGTTTTGCAATAAAACCATTTGAAACTGAAAGTTCAACTACAAGATTCTATTTTAGAGGTGATGAACTTCAATATATAAAAACTATTTCAGGAGAGGAACAAGAGACTCTAGAAGTAGAAATCTCTGATAATGTGGACACTAATCTATTCCAATTACCAGAAGGATATGCAGAAAATTAATTTTGAGGAGGAGACGAAAAATGTCAGAAAAATTCGTTTTAAATGAAACATCATATTTTGGAAAAGGTGCAAGAGAAGAATTAGCAGGAGAAATCCAAAAAAGAGGATTTAAAAAAGTATTTTTAGTAAGTGATAAATCATTAGTAGAAGCAGGAGTAACTGGTAAAGTTGAAGAAGTGTTAAATAAAGCAGGAATCCCATATGATTTATATGATGAAATAAAACCAAATCCTACAATTGAAAATGTTACAGATGGAGTAAATGCTTGTAAAAAATCTAAAGCAGACCTAATAGTTGCAGTAGGTGGAGGTTCAAGTATAGATACTGCAAAAGGAATATCTATAGTTATGACAAACCCAGAACATAGTGATATAAAATCATTAAATGGAGCAGTAACTACTCTAAATAGAGGAATGCCACTAATAGCACTTCCTACAACAGCTGGAACTGCAGCAGAAGTAACAATAAATTATGTAATAACAGATGAAGATGCAAAAGTAAAAATGGTATGTGTAGACCCAAATGATATACCAATTTTAGCAATTATAGACTCTGAACTTATGGGTTCAATGCCAAAATCTTTAGCTGCTGCAACAGGAATGGATGCATTAACACATGCAGTTGAAGGATATATCACAAAAGCACATAATGATATGTCAGATATGTTCCATATGCAGGCAATAAAAATGATATTTAAATATTTACCATCAGCTGTAAATGAAAAAGACCCAGTAGCAGTTGAAAAAATGGGAATGGCTCAATATATAGCAGGAATGGGATTTAGTAATGTTGGACTTGGAATAGTTCACTCAATGGCACATCAATTAGGAGCCGTATATGATACACCACATGGAATAGCAAATGCAATGCTACTTCCTACAGTTATGAGATTTAACGGAGAAAATCCAGAAACAGCAGGAAGATTTAGAGAAATATTAATGAATATCGGAAGACCAGATGCTAAAGACTTAAACGACCAAGATGTTATAAATACATTTGTATGGATGATATCTGAACTAAGCAAAGCTGTTGGAATTACAACAACAATTAAAGACTATGGGGCAAAAGAAGAAGACTTTGAAATGCTTGCAGAAAAAGCAATGAATGACCCATGTAAGCCAGGAAATCCAAGAGAAGTAACAAAAGAAGATTTTATAGAATTATATAGAAGAGCAATGTAATTTTTAAGAGAATTGAGGAAAGACCTCGATTCTCTAATTTTTTTGTTAAACAATAGAACCTTGTTGTCTAAGACAGTAATAAAAAATCCCTGGGTAACAGAAACCCAAGGATTTGCACAACTATTCCAGTAAAAAAGTAATGTTCAAATCACTTTTATACTTAAAGCTGATTTGAAAAAAATCAGCTTCTTTAGAAGCGGCGTAGAGCTTTGAGTTCTCAAAGTCTACAAACAAAGTTTCAGCCGAGTTCTCACCGGCTTGATATAAGAGCTCGGGAGAATCAATGTCAATATAGGAGAATATAAATTCTCCTTGGAAAGAGTATCCTTTGTATTCGATACTCTTTCCACAGAAATGGCACTCAAAAATGCCGCTGGAGATAAATTCCCCCAGTTTTTCTGTGGTATCAATAGATACCACGTTTCGGCAGGAGCCACAAACGACTCCTACAGGTCTCCGCTTTAAGGCAGAGAAAAATTCGTCTCTTGTCATATATACCTCCTCGTTGTGCATAAGACTATGATGAGGTTAATTAACACTCAAAAACCCAGCATAATCTTATCTGGTATATGATAATATCAAATAAACTCTTTGTCAAGACCTTATTTTTTGCTGTTAGTTAAAAATTCTTAAAAAATTCCAAAAGATAGGCTAAAAGGAAAGATAAAAGTTTTTTAAAAAAACACTTGCCAAACTAAAAAAAATGTGCAATAATATTAACATAAATGTAAAAACGATAAAAAAGAGGAGTAAGTATAAACTAGTTTTTAGAGAATAGAAGTCATAGGCTGTGAGCTTCTTAAATATAGATATACCGAAGGTAGCTTTTTTAGTTGATATTTTGAACACTAAAAGAAAAGTAGGAATATCCGCCTAAGCCGTGTTAAAAGCTAATTAAGATATATAATGATATGTTTAGATTTTTAATATAGATAAAAATAAAACAAATAATTATATAATTAAGGTGGTACCGTGAATAATAATTCGCCCTTATGCAAAAAAAGCATAAGGGTTTTTTGTTTTTTTAGTTATTAAATTTAATAAATAAAAAGATTAAGGAGGAATGAAGTATGTTAAATGAAAAGTTTAATCCAAAGGATTTTGAGGATGAATTGTACGAAAAATGGGAGAAAAATGGGTATTTTAAACCAAGTATGGATAAGACAAAAGAAAGTTATTGCATTATGATGCCACCTCCAAATGTTACAGGTAAGCTTCACATGGGACATGCATTAGATGATACAATACAAGATATTTTAATTCGTTTTAAAAGAATGCAAGGATATAACACATTATGGCTTCCTGGAAGTGACCATTCAGCAATTTCAACAGAAATGAAAGTTGTTCAAAAATTAAAATCAGAAGGTAAGACAAAAGAAGAACTAGGAAGAGAAAAATTTTTAGAAGAAGCATGGGAATGGACTAGAATTTATGGTGGAACAATACAAGAGCAACAAAGAAAATTAGGATGTTCTTGTGATTGGGATAGACGTAGATTTACATTAGATGAAGGTTTATCAGAAGCCGTTTTAGAGCAATTTGTTAAGTTATATAATGAAGGACTAATATATAAAGGAACAAGAATGGTAAACTGGTGTCCTAACTGCCATACAGCTATATCAGATGCAGAGGTTGAATATAAAGAAGAAGATTCACATTTATGGCATTTAAGATATAAAGTAAAAGATGAAGATAAATATGTAGAAGTTGCAACAACAAGACCAGAAACTATGCTTGGGGATACTGCAGTTGCTGTACACCCTGATGATGAAAGATATAAAGACTTAGTTGGTAAAACTGTAATAGTTCCTATTGTAAATAGAGAAATACCAGTTATTGCAGATGAATTTGTAGAAAAAGAGTTCCGGAACTCGGATGTGTAAAAATTACGCCATCGCATGACCCTAATGACTATCAAGCAGGATTAAAACATAACTTAGAATTTATAGAAGTATTTGATGATAGAAGTATAATGAAAGATTTAATGCCAGAAGTAAAAGGAATGCAAGCAATTAAAGCAAGACCAATAGTTGTTAAAAAATTAGAAGAATTAGGTGCATTAGTTTCTATAGAAGATTATACTCATAATGTAGGAAAATGTGAAAGATGTAAAACAACAGTAGAGCCAAGAGTATCTGAGCAATGGTTTGTAAAAATGAAAGATTTAGCAAAACCAGCAATTGATGCAGTTAAAAATGAAGATGTTAAATTTGTTCCTAAAAAATACGAGAAAATATATTTTAACTGGATGAATAATATCCAAGACTGGTGTATTTCAAGACAATTATGGTGGGGACACAGAATACCTGCATATTACTGCCAAGATTGTGGGCATATAAATGTTGCTAAAAAAATGCCAGAAAAATGTGAAAAATGTGGCTCAAATAATTTAAAACAAGACCCAGACACACTAGATACATGGTTTAGCTCAGCATTATGGCCATTTTCAACTCTTGGTTGGCCAAATAAAGATGCCGAAGACCTAAAAATGTTCTATCCTACAAATGTATTAGTTACAGCATATGATATTATAACTTTTTGGGTATCAAGAATGGTATTTTCAGGATATTATGCAATGAAAGAAAAACCTTTTAGTGATGTTTTAATACATGGAATAGTTAGAGACAGTCAAGGAAGAAAAATGTCAAAAACATTAGGAAATGGTGTAGACCCAATAGAAGTAATTGATAAATATGGTGCAGATAGCTTAAGATTTTCAGTACTTTCTGGAACAACAATGGGAAATGATATTAAATATATGCCAGAAAAACTAGAACAAGCATCAAACTTTGCAAATAAAATTTGGAATGCTGCGAAATTTATAATAATGAATAGACCAGATGAATCAAAAATTATTGAATATAAAAATAGCAAAGATAAAAAACTAAATGTAGAAGATAAATGGATTTTAAATAAATTAAATAAACTAGTAAAAGAAGTAACTTCAAATATTGAAAAATATGACTTGGGAATTGCAATTGACAAAATATATAACTTTATGTGGAATGAATATTGTGACTGGTATATAGAAATGGCTAAAATAAGACTATATAACGGTTCTGAAGAAGAAAAAATAAATACATCATTTGTACTAGATGAAGTATTTAGAACTTGTTTAAAACTATTACATCCATTTATGCCATTTGTAACTTCTAAAATATATGAAAACTTAGTTAAATATGATAATAAAGACTTAATGGTAAGCTCATGGCCTGAAGCAAGAGAAGATATTAATTATGACAATGAAGAAGATTTGATAGAAAAAATTAAAAAGATGATAGTAGAAATAAGAAATATAAGAAATACAAAAAATATACATCCTACTAAAAAATCTGAACTTATATTTATCTCAAATTCTCATGCAGATAATTTACAAGAACTAGAAGGTATTTTATTGAAACTAGGATTTGGAAATAAGGTGACAATTAGAAAGACTAAGGAAAATATACCAGAAGATTCAATAAACATCTTAGAAAACGATTTAGAGCTATATATACCATTAGAAGGATTAATTGATAAAGAAGAAGAGAAAAAGAGATTAGAAGAAGAAAGAAAAAGATTAGAATCAGAAGTTGCAAGATGTGAAAAAATGTTATCAAACCCTGGATTTGTAAATAAAGCACCAAAAGCAAAAGTAGAAGAAGAACAAGAAAAACTAAAGAAATATAAAGAAATGCTAGATAAAGTATTAGAACAACTTTAAAATAAAAAGCCCTAAATTGGGCTTTTTTCGTATTTCTTATATTTAAAAAGACATTTTTTCTTGTGTTTTAATATACATTTAATTAAACCAGTCCTGAATAGGTAAGAAATCATCCAAACCTTTATCAGTATTAATTAATTTAAAAAAATAGAGCTAATTCAATTGAAAAAAATGTATGTTCTTGATATAATTTGAGCATATTAATAATTTTATAAAGGAATGATACCTAAGTGGAAAATAAAAATAAATTAGAAACAATTTCAAATCTCTTTGAAGATAATGAAATAAGAAGTGTTTGGGACAGTGAGAAAGAAGAATATTATTTTAGTGTTGTTGATGTCATCCAAGCTTTGACAGACAGTAATAATCCAAGAAATTATTGGAACACATTAAAAAGAAGAATGACAGAAGAAGAAAAAAGTGAGTTGTACGCAAAATGCGTACAACTGAAAATGAAATCAAAAAAAGATGGAAAAAATTATTTAACTGATACTTTAGATACAAAAGGAATATTGAGATTAATAGAATCTGTGCCAAGTCCAAAAGCAGAGCCATTCAAATTATGGCTTGCTCAAATGGGAAAAGAGAGAATTGATGAAGTATTTGACCCAGAACTTGCTGTTAATCGTGCAATTGATTATTATAGGGCTCGTGGATATGATGATAAATGGATTAAGGCAAGACTAACAGGAGTTGTAGATAGACGCAAATTAACAGATGTATGGCAAGCAAATGGTATAACTAAAAATTATGAGTATGGAATACTTACAAATGAAATATATAAAGAATGGTCTGGAATGAAAGCTTCAGAATATAAAGACTTCAAAGGAATTAGGAAAGAATCTTTAAGAGATAATATGACAGATATAGAAGTCACACTTACAGATTTAGGAGAAATTGCAACAAGAGAGCTTGCAAAAAAACACAAACCCTATGGATTAAAAGAGAATAAAGAAATAGCAAAACGTGGTGGAAAAATTGCAAAAATTACACGAGACAATTTAGAAAAAGAATTAGGAGAAAGTGTAATTACAAATAAAAATGCACTAAACTATAAATATTTGGATGATAATAAATTAAACAAAGAGAAACAATTAAATGATAAATCTAAAAAGAAATTAAAAGAAAATGATAATACATAGAAAGATAATGAATAAACCTATTAGAGAACTAGAAAAGAAAAGAATTGAATGGAATTTTGGAATGGCTTTAATACTCTATATATTTCTTATGATAAATTTCTATTTTGAGCAAATGCTTATTTAGGTGTAAAACAAAAGAATATAAAACTAAAACTATTTTATATTCTTTTGCCTTATCAATTTTAGGACTAAAACCTTCAATAAGAGGATTATGATTTTTATTAATTATCCCTATTAGAATTACCCCAATGTGGAGCTCTTTTCGTATTTCTTATATTTAAAAAGACATTTTTTCTTTATAAAATCTGAGAATGTAGTTATATCTCCTTTTTTAAATCCGTTTTTATCTAAAATAAATGCATGACGCTTATCAATATATAAATAAAAGTATTTTTTAGTTTCAAAAACTTTTTTTAGCTTGTAATACTTCATAGTAGAATATTCTACCATATTAGATACCTCAAAAGATTTATCATAAAACTTGAACGTAAATGCCTTTTCTTTCTTGATTTTCTCACTATTTAGCTCATCATTTACTATTTTTACCGGATGAAAAAATCTCCATAAAATAAATATTGTAATTGCAACACAAAATATAATTGCAAATGTATAGTTATATGACTTTATTTGCACAATTAGAAACATAATAAGAAGCATTGCAATAACAAAAGTATATAATGTATATCTAAATTGATATTTATTCTGATGAAAACTTAAAAATTCTTTGTAAACTTCTTCTGAATATCTAGTAGTATTTTTAAATAATAATTTCATAACATCACCTTTACTTGAAATTATATCATTTAATCTTTATTTTGCAAAATTATTCTAGAATTTTTATCAAATTTTTTGATTTCTTCAGTTCTACTAGAACGAACAATATATTCATGTTTTCCATCAAATATAATGTTTACAGACTTACTAAAATTAGAATTTTTGAAATTTATTTCATCAATTACAAGACTTGCCTTGCATTTATCTAAAGTTCCAAAAGTAGTTAAGAAACCTAGTCCAGTTCCGCCATCATCTTTGTGAGTGGTTATGGCATCTAAACCAAGATTTACTAAAGTATCTATTTCAAAATCTATACCACTATCATAAACACTGAATCTGTAACAATTATCAATAATGTCAAATATTACACAGATACTGCGAGGTGTACTTTCACTATAACCTACTGCAATAATAGCATCTTTGACATGGTCAGAAATCAAAGTTTCTAACTCACTTTGTGAGATAAATTTTTCGATTAAGTGTTTAACACTACAATTAACTTTTAGGTCGAAATCTATATTTTTCTTAGTTGCTTCTAGTTTCATATGTTCTAAGATACTATCTACACCTTTAACATTTGTCTTAGGTAATGGTTTTGAATATTTTAAAACACTGTTTACTTTATTAGAATATTCAGAAGATAAGTTGTTTACTAATTTTGTTACTTCTGAAAGTTCGGCACTAAATTCTGTATTAGTACTATTCTTAAATGCAAATGCTAATTTTTCAATTTCTTGTTTTGCGGCTTTTATTCTACTATTATATTGATGATTTATCATAGTTAAACTTTTAATTTCTTCAGTTAATTCGGCATTTATTTTTTCTTTATCTGCTAATTCTTTTTCTAAGTTTTCAATCTTTCTATTTTTCATTCTATCTTGATAGTCTAATGTAATATTTCTTTTTATCCAGATGAAGGTACCGATTATGATAAGGGCAAAGCCATCTAGACCAATACTCCATAAAATATAATTTTTATCTGTTCTTAAAATTGAGTAAAACATAATCAATATACCTGATAATACTAGACCAATTATACTAAAATTGCTAAGTTTATCTTTATTTTTAAGAAAAGAAAATCCATTCTTAAATCTGTCAATTTTAAATAAGGCGATAATCAAAGGAATTTCTATACAAATGCAAATTACAAGTCTTAGTGGACTTTGATAATCTAATAAAACAATAGGAAGTTCAGCAATCATACTAGAAACAAGTATTGATAAAGTAAAAGCTGAAATGCTAATTGCCATAGATAGAAAAGTTATAGTTATGGAATATCCTAAGGAAAGTTTTGAAATAATAGAGATTACTATGCTAATTAATATAATCAAAATTGAAATAACTATAACAGAAGGAAAGGTTCCTATCATAAAAGCATAAAGCAAACCTAATAAAATACTTGTAACCACAGATACTATAATTTGTTTCTTTGTTATATTAGTATAATTAATTGATTTGGCAAATATAAAAAATGTCATTATACTAATAAAGATATATTTTAAAGTATTATTTATAAAATTTAATTGTTCCATTACTAAAAAACTCCTTAGTTTTAAAATTTAACAGTAATATTTTATACAAAAAAGAAAAAACAGTCAATCAAACTGTTTGTTGGAATTTTACAGTTTGTTGACTGATGAAATTATTTAAAATTATCCTAGCCAACCATAGAAGCTTTCAAGTACTCTACGCCACCAATCTAACATCTAAATCACTTCCTTTCAGAAATAAACTAGTAAAATTATTTCATTCTGAAAGGAAAATTTATGATTGTTGGAGAATGTAGTTTTTGATATCAAGAGATATAATTCGACAAAATTCGACAAAAAAGACAAAGAAAAAATCACCCATAAGGTGATTTAAAATTTATTCATATTTTATAATTCTTCTTTAATTTTATTATAAAAATAAAAAATAAGTTCCATAGCTGTAGGTACACCAGTATCAGAACTTACATTTGCAGTATAAAAACGTTCTAAATCTTCAATTGCAGTTTTCTTCCATGCATAATTAATTGCTGTTTGGATAGCTCTGCCAACACTACTAGAAAACATATAATGTTTATTTGCTACATATTGCAGAGGAGATAATTCCTTAAATTTTTCAGGATTTTCATGCAACATGAAATTAATTGCTTCAAAGATATATTCTCTTCCTTTATGTTTGTAACTGATACCAACTCTATCTAAATGAATGTTTATTAATTTTGTAATACGTTGTTGTTCTTCCTCAGGAGATTTTTCAACAACTATATTAAGTGTGCTGTCTTTTTCATGTTTCCTAGAAAAGACTATAGCATTAACCAACATTTCAAAAGAATAATCAGCTTGTTGTTTGCAAAATATTAAGTCTACATATCCTTCATGAAGATTTTTATAAATAGTTGGAGACTTAACATTAGTATTAACAACTATAAGTGGTGAAAAGTTTAAATTAGTATTTCTCAAATTTTGAAGAAAATCAAAACCAGAACCAATTCCATCATGTAATTCTAAATCAACAATAATTGCTTCTGGACGGTGTTTCTTTACTAATCTTAAAGCTTCATGACTAGAATTAGTTTTAGCAACTAAAGTAACATCAGTTCTTGTAGTTAAATAACTTTCAAATTCTTTAGTAGTTATTTTATCATCTTCTAAAAGAAGTAATGTCATTGGCTTAGAATCGCTCATAATACTTATCCCTCCTGTAAAATATAATCAATAATAATATACCATAAAGGAAAAACATCAGCAACCATCAATTAATATCATTTAAAAGTGTGCAAAACAGTCATAATATCAATTGGGAACATGGTTAAAATAACTTGTATTTGAAAATAAATAAACTTTTAGTTGAAGGAGGAAATGTGATTATGGATAATATCAAATTAAGAAAGGAAATAGGTAAGAGAATTGAAGAAATTAAAGAACTTCATAATATGACAAATAAAGATTTTGCAGAATATATAAATACAACTACACAACAATTATCTTATGTAATAAGAGGAGAAAGAGGATTCTCGATTTCTAAACTAATAGAAATATCAAATAAAACTAATTGTCCAATTGAATATATTTTAACTGGAAAGAAAACAGAAGTTGATATAGAACTAAAAAAGAAAATTAAAGAATTAAAAAGAAAAAATGATGAAATAGCTAAAAAGCTAGATGAAATAAACACTTATGTATGCAAGTAGAGTAAACAGATAGTTGACAAATAGTAAACTCTTTGATAATATTGCGTTAATATTATTGAAGAGGAGATTTTGTCATGGATAAACCTGTAGGAGAAATTAGAAAATTAGAAAGTTTAAATAGGATTGTACTTCCATCAGAAGTAAGAAATATTAAAAATTTAAAACCATTAGAATATGCAGAAATATATGTAAAAGAAAACAAAGATATTGTAATAGAAAAATATAATCCAGAAAAAAGTAAATCAGCTGGATTAGTAAGAAGATTAGATGCATTAGGAAGAATTGTAATACCAAAACCAACAGTAAAAGAACTTGATTTGAAAGAAGGAGACTTAATTCAATTCGTATCAGGAGAAAATGGAGAGATAATACTAAGAAAATATTATCAAACCTGCGTATTTTGTGGAGGAAAAAAAGAATTGTATAAATTTTCAGACAAGTTAATTTGTGAAGATTGCCTAAGAGAATTAATGGAACTTGTGGTAAAAAAATAGTGTCCAGATTTAGGACAGGTTCAAATGGGCATTTTTGTCAAAGCTGAAACACATTTATAAAAAGAGAAAATAAAATTAAAAATAATAAACCAGACTCAAATTATTAGACTAAAAGTTTAGTAATTTGAGTTATTTTTTTTACTTTAAAAACCAATTAAGAACGCACATTAACTGTCATATATAACCTTTTTTGTAACAAAAATGTAAAGAAATAAAATACGATAAAACATTG
>OCPV01001110.1_pt1 | contig 15952 bp, 8 predicted proteins | sample 1538511 | NCBI WGS metagenome assembly OCPV01 (sample SAMN04571704, study PRJEB22368) | human gut metagenome | biome: human gut; material: stool | host: Homo sapiens | place: Luxembourg | collected 2012-08-30 | reverse complement strand
CAGCGGTCTCCAAAACCGCGTGTCGAGAGTTCGAGCCTTTCTGCCCCTGCCAAAAGAAGCCATGACGTTGTCATGGCTTCTTTTTTTGCGCCGGTGGCTCCGCTTTTGCGGCAGATGCCCGCGCAGGCGGACACAGGCGGTGGGAAAATGCCGAAATTGTGCGGAGAGACGGCCTTTGACACACTATGCTCCGGGTTTTGTCGATATTAAATAGAAAAAAACGGGAAATTTTGTGCGGAAATAAAGTTGATTGTTTGTCGAAATGGTGCTATGCTATCCCGTGTATATTCAGAAAAGGGAAATCACCCCGCAATGGGACGATTTCCCAGCCCGCGCAGGTGCAAGGGGCGCCTGCATTGGAGGGAGATTCCGGCAGAAAAGGGTACCCTTTTCCCGTTTCAACCCAGTTGAAACGATGGCTTTTCCGCATGGGACGGCGTCCCGCGCGGCGGAGCCTGCCACTGATCCGCAGGGGGTGCGGACTCGCCGGTGCAGTGCCGCGGGCACGGTGCGGACAGCGCACATCATGATTCCGCAGACAGACCAAAAAATCACATGAAAGGATGGGGGAACATGAACAAAACGAGAATGGGCAAAAGAGTGGCGTCATTACTGCTTTCGCTGGTAATGATGCTGTCTCTGCTGCCGACGGCGGCGTACGCTGCGATGGGGGACGCCGACGAAACCCAGGGCGCGAGCGTCTCCGAGAACGGAACGCGCGTGTCCGACGACAGCAACAGCGGCGGTGACACCGGCGACTTGCAGGTCGGAGACAGCGAGGACGGCGGTAACACCGGCGACCAGAAGGTCGAAGGCAGCAACGGCAGCAACACGGTGGGTGATACCGCCGGTACTGAGGGCGGCGCTGATCCTACCGATTCTGTGAACGAAAACGATTCCACATTGGTCACTCCCAGCAATCGAGTCGAGGTAAACGGCACCGTCTACGATACGCTGGAAGCGGCCATCGCAGCGGCGGAGCCTGTCAATGGCGTCATCACCTATGAGATTTACGGCAAAGTGGAAGCGAATTCTACTGAGTCGTGGATAGAGGTGCTGAAGGCCGGCCTGACGGACGTTACGAAGGTAGCTTTCGTAGGCAAGACCGATGACGCGGAGATCAGTATCACGAACTCCACTTCTGTTCTAGCGGACCAGAATTATGACATTGATGTCAGTTTCGTGGACCTGACTCTGTCTCACAGCAACGGGGCTTGGGTGGGTGACATCGGTCATGCGACCGAGTATTTTACCTGCGTCCTGCGCAATACGGATGCGGCGAACAACACCGTAACGTACACCAACTGCACGTTCCCCAATGGCGCGTGCAACAACCAGTACGGCAAGACGGTGTTTGTCAACTGCGAGTTTACTAATACCACCAGCGGCAAGTACAACCTGTGGAACTACGGCGGCACCACTGAGATTACGAAGTCCGCTTTCACGGGTACTCGCGGCATCAAGACCTATAATGAGGGCACTCTGGCAGAGTCCCCCGAGGTTGCGATCAAGGACACGACCTTCACCGGCTTGACGGAGAAGGCGGCAATTGTGGCCTCTAAGCCTACGGACATCAAACTGGACAGCATCAGCGCCACTGAGTGCACTAAGGGTGTTTTTCAGAAGGATATCGAGGGTTCCGCTGATGCCGAGAAGGTAACTATCGAGGCTAATGGCAGCGGCATCAGCGGCAACTTTAATGTTACGGCTGAGAAGACCACTGAGGCAGCAAAAGATGAGTTCAACATCACGGCAGGCTCTTTCACTGCCGAGGTGCCTAGCGACTACTGCGCCGAAGGCTTCACCATTGAGAAGAAGGCGGATGGCAGCTATGGCGTCAAGGAAAATCAGCCTTCCGCCAACGTGGCCAAGGTGGGCGACACCGAGTACGCCACGCTGGGCGAGGCCATCGCGGCACTGAGCAGCAGCAGCTACACCCTGGAGCTGCTGGACGAGTCCGCTTGGGACGTGGCCACCCCTGTATACTGGGCTGCCGGTTCTGAGAGCGGCTATGTTGCCACACTGGCGGATGCCCTGACCGCGGCCTATATGGCCAATGCCGGCGGCATCACCATCGTGTGCCGCCCCGGCACGGATGTGGGCAAGCTGACCCACGGCCACGTGGCGGACAATATCACCATCTACGGCAATAACGCCTATATTTCCAGCGGCGAGTGCGACCTGGAGGTCGACACCTACATGTTCAGCCGCGACACCGGCAAGCAGGTCACGACCGGCGGTGCTTATCTGGACAAGGACATCACCGTCACGGCCTATGAGCTGGACAATCTGGGCGTGTGGGGTCAGCGGCACACCGGTCATAAGGTGACTGTGAACCTGACCGACTGCGACAGCGTCCACGGTATCACCGTCCAGCGCGTGTACATCAGCGGCACCACCGGCGTGAACGACATCACGCTGACCGGCTGCGACTTTGGCACAAAGGCTACTTCCGTCTACTCCAATGCGGACGGCAAAGTAGTCATCGACAATTGCTCCTTCACGGGGGCACAGGTGCCGGTGAACTTCAACCACAAGGCAAACGGTACGCAGACTGTTACCGTCCAGAACAGCAAGTTCACCAACTGCGGCGACAATGGTGATTGGAAGCAGTTCGCTGCGCCCGTGCGCTTTGTCAACAGCGGCAGCGGCACGATGAACACCACCGTGGGCACCTGCACCTTCACCGATACGGTGGGCGGCAACGGCGACATCCTGCTGGGCGATGGCCGCGAGGGCGAGAAGTCCAACAATGTGTCGCTGACCGTGGAGAACACGGCGGCCAATGTGCAGGCGCAGCAGCCGGGCTACTACGCCAAAAACGGCACGACGGACGAAAGCAAGCAGGGCACGAAGAATGTTGCGGCTGACGATAAGCTGACCACCAGCGTGACGCAGCTGATGCCCAGCAGCGAGACCACCTACGTGGCAGAGGTCAAGGGCGTCAAGTACAAGTCCCTGCAGGCGGCTATCGACAAGGCCGGTAGGAATGCGACCGTGAAGCTGCTGGCGGATACCCGCGAGAATGTCACCATCGCCGAGATGATGACCCTCGACCTGAACGGTCACACCCTCAACGGCGGCCAGGTCAAGGCTAAGCCCGCACTGACCGTTACGGCCCGCGTCACCGTCAAGGACAGCAGCGCGGCGAAGACCGGTACCATCATGCGTGAGGATACCGCGGAGAACTCCGGCGTCAGCTCCCACTATGTCATCGACATTCAGGGCAAAGGCTGGCTCACCTTCGAGAGCGGCAACGTCAAGAACAACAGCGGCACCGACAGCGGGAAGGGCGCGTCCCTGGTGCGCGTGGGCGATGACAGTGTCGACAAGTACCCCGGCCTGAATATCAAGGGCGGCACGTTTACTCAGGATAACTTCATCGTGATCAAGGTCGATAGCGGCGATCTGTTCCTGAACGGCGGTACGCTGAATTCCGCCAACAGCTACGCGGTGGAGAACTGGCACAGAGCTGCCATCAAGGGCGGCACGGTCAACGGCACTGTGGCGGCCTGGACGTACAGCGGCGGTCACAACAGCACCCTGACGATCAGCGGCGGCACCGTCAACGATAATGTGGCGTCCGTGAGTTACGACAAGGCCGAGGGCAAGGTGGCCAAGGTCAGTATCACCGGCGGCACCGTCACTGGTACGCTGGGCACCTATACCTACGGCAATGGCTTGATTCCTATCGAAGACCCCGCTAAGGCGACTATCGCTGTCACCGGCGGTACATTCTCCAAAGACCCCAGCAAGTACGTGGTGGAGAATTCCGGCGTTACTCCAAACGGCGACGGCACTTTCGGCGTGGCGAAAGCCTATCTGGCCAAGGTCGGCGACACCTCCTACTACACCATGGACGAGGCGTTCAAGGCGCAGACGGCCAGCGGCAAGGCTATCGTCTTGCTGCGCGATTATACCACCGGTTCAACGTTCAGCTCCGGCAGCATTAACCGCACGGTGGATCTGGCTGACCACACCTGGACCTGCACCGGCAAGGATGCAAACAGCGCGGCTTTCGAGATCAACTACCCCGATGTGACGCTGACCGTGAAGAACGGCAAGGTGGTCAGCAGCCAGCTGGTGGGTCTGATCCCCTCCGCCATGGGCGGCACCATCAAGTATGACAATTCCGGTCTGGTGTTCGAGGACGTCGTGATGGAGACCAGCGCCCGCAGCGGCATCGAGACCAACGGCAACAACACCAACGATACCGTGACGCTGAGGAACAGCACGCTGAACGTGCCCAACGGCTTCGGCATCTACTTCCCCAGCTCCGGCACGCTGACCATCGACAACAGCGTCATCAACGCCCAGACCATGGGCGTGCAGGTCTGCGCCGGCAGCCTGAACATCAGCGGCGCTAAGACGGCCATCACCGTCTCCGGTGACGGCATCGACAAGACCATTAACGACGGCGCCATCGAGGACGGCGCGGCCATCTCCATCGTGAACCGCACCGGCTACAAGGGCCTGTCCAAGATTGAGGTCGAGGGCGGTAAGTTCACGGCCAAGGGCGGCAACGCCGCGGTCAAGGCCTACAACTGGAAGGACCTGACCCCGAGCGATTTCACGCAGAACGACAAGGTTTCCGTCTCCGGCGGTACGTTCTCCAGCGCGGTGGACAAGTCCCTGTGCGCTGACGGCTACATCCCCACCCAGAACGCGGACGGCACCTTCGGCGTGAAGGTAGGCGCTGACGGCTATGTGGAGGACGAGAACGGCAACGTGACCATCTCCACCGCCGAGGGCCTGTTCTACTTCGCCAAGAAGGTCAATGCGGGCAACAACTTCGCGGGCAAGACCGTGACGCTGGCCAACAACATCGACCTGAATAACGAGAAGTGGACGCCGATCGGCATTTACGGCACACAGGCCACTTGGTTTAAGGGCACGTTTGACGGTCAGAACCACGCCGTTACCGGCCTGAAGGTCGAAGAGAGCCGTAAGAATGGCGTGGGCTTCTTCAGCAAGGTCTATACGGGCACCATCAAGAACCTGACGGTGGAAGGCAGCGTCAGCGCTCCCGGCTGCACCTACGTGGGCGGCATCGTGGGCCACGGCTACGCCACCATCACCAACTGCACCTTCAAGGGCACTGTTAGCGGCAGCGGCGCTGCTCAGGTGGGCGGCATCGCCGGCTCCGGCGGCTTCACGGTTGACCGCTGCTCCGTTTATGGCGATGTCTCCGCAGGCTGTTGGGCTGGCGGTATCGTTGGCAACTGCCAGGACGGCGGCGCGTACACCAACTGCTATGTGGAAGGTACTATTAGTTCTGAGAGCACCTTCTGGGGCGGCGGCGCGGCCGGCATCACGCCTGTCCCGCTGTATCCCTCTCAGGTCATCAGCGGCTGCTACTCCAACACCGTTGTGAAGGTGGCGGGCGAAGAGGTCAACTGCCCCATCATCGCCGCCTACAACAACCCGCTGGATTATAAGGGCTACTCCGGCGGCCTGAAGATCTACGACAACTCCTGGAACAAGCAGAAGAACAGCAACGACAGCTATCCTATCTATGCGGAGAAGGACGGCAAGGGCGGCGTTCTCATGGAAGGCATGACTGCTGCCCGCGACAACAGCCTGATCATGCTGGAGGATGACCTGAACTACGTCACCGGCGACCTGTCCAAGGTGCGTATCATGGCTGGCTCCAGCGTGACGCAGGCGCAGATCGATGCGCTGGCTGTGGCTTCTGTGGGCGATTCCAAGTACCAGTTCCTGACCGAGGCCATCAACGCGGCGCAGGACGGCCAGACCGTGAGACTGCTGGCTGACGTCGCTGAGGACGTGGTCATCAGCAAGAGCATCGCCCTCGATCTGGGCGGCAAGACCCTGACCAACACCAACGCCGGCAAGGCCACGATCTCTGTGCAGAGCGGCACCGTCACCGTGAAGAACGGTAATGTTGTGGGCGGCAACGACTACTACAACATCGAGGTCACGAAGGGCAGCAATGCCAACCTGACGCTGACGGATGTCGCCGCCACGGCGGGCAACACCGGCTCCTCCATGATCGACAACTGGGGCACCCTGACCATCACCAGCGGTACCTACACCGGCGGTCTGGATACCGTCAAGAATGAGCCGAGTGCGAAGCTGAACATCACCGGCGGTACGTTCACGCTGACAAAGGGCAATTCCAACGGCTTTACCGGCGTTGTGTTCAACTACGGCGAGCTGACCATCAGCGGCGGCGAGTTCATTCAGAGCGATAAGAGTGCTCCCTATGGACAGGCGCAGGTCATCCACACCGATAAGGATAAGAATGGCAGCGCAGCACCGTCCACGGTCATCACCGGCGGTACGTTCAAGAACCTGTGCACCAGAACCACAGCTTGGACGGTTCGTGCAACGAACGCGGCGGATGGCGCCACGAAGGTCTCCGGCGGTGCATTTAATAAGGAGGTCAAAGATTACTATTGCGCCGATGGCTTCATCCCCACCAAGAACGCGGACGGCACCTACGGCGTCAAGGAAGGCAAATTTGTCGCCGAGGTCGGCAGCAAGAAGTACGAGACGCTGGCCGACGCGATCCGTCTGGCTACAAAGGGCAAGACCGTGAAACTGCTGGCGGATGTGGAGCAGAACACCCAGCTGACCATCAACAAGAGCATCACGCTGGATCTGAACGGCAAGACCATCCGTAACACGGTGGACATCTGGGGCGATAAGGCCAACGCTATCCTGTCCATCACAAATGGCGCCAAGGTGACCATCACCGGCAACGGCACCATAGATGCCAAGGAGAACGACTGCTACACCATCAACGTGGCGAAGGGCGACCTGACCATCGAAAACGGCACCTTCTACGGCAACGTCAGCGTGGTTCAGGTGGAGGAGGGTACCCTGTCCGTCAAGGGCGGCACCTTCGACCTGCACCAGAAGTGGGAAGGCAGCAGCAAGTATCTGTTCAACTGCATCGACAGCGAGTTCACCTCTGGTAATGCGAAGGTCGCCATCAGCGGCGGTACGTTCGTCGGCTTCGACCCCAACGTCTCCCCCGAGCAGAAGGTGGACGGCAAGACTCCCAGCTTCGCGGCTCCCGGCGTTGGTATCACCAAGAACGAGAACGGCTCCTTCACGGCGGCTGCCGGTATGACCGCCCAGATTCTGGACAAGGACGGCAATTCCGTCAAGGCGTACAACACTCTGGCTGAGGCCGTTGCGGCGGCTCAGGACGGCCAGACCGTGAGACTGCTGGCGGATGTTACTCTGAACGAGCAGATCGCCACCGGCAAGGCCATCACCATCGACGGCCAGAGCAAGTACACCATCAAGACGGTCAAGAAGCTGGCGAGCGTGGATGGCAAGGCAGGTATGTTCTACCGCACCCAGTCCGCAAAGGGCACCCTGACCTTCCTGAATGTCACGCTGGACGGCGGCGGCGTCTCCAAGATCTTCCTCAATGAGGGCGGTGCAGGCGAGACGGTGTTCGATGGCGTTACTTCCACCAACGGCGGCGGCATCGCCTACGGCAGCGGCATCCACATCTCCGGCGGCGGCTCTCACGCCACCATCAGGAACTCCACGCTGACCGGCAGCACCGGCACGATGGAGCTGAACGATGCGAACTACTACGCGGCCAACGACCTGTGGGTCGGCGGCAACGTGTACGTCACGGTGGAGAACTCCGTGATCGGCAACGTGTTCGTCAACTCCGCTCCCTCCGCGACGGCTACCAACGGCGTGGTCCATGGCCAGCTGACCATCACGGGCGAGAAGACCAAGATCACCTACCTCTCCGGTGAGGAAGAGGCCGCTGACAAGCTGGATAAGTTCGGCAACAACGGTTCTCTGGTCAAGATCGACAGCGGCTATGTTGAGAAGGTCTTTGACAAGGGCTCCTATGCTATCTCCGGCGGCACCTTCAAGACGGAGGTGAAGAAGGAGTGGTGCGCTGCGGGTTACGTCCCCACCCAGAACGGTGACGGCACCTACGGCGTGGCAGAGGGCAAGTTCACCGTCCAGGTGACGTCCCGCACCACCGGCAGCGACAGCCCCGTGGCCAATGTGGCCGGCGGCGGCAGCGACATCACCTACGCGGTTGGCACCACGGTCACGGCGTCCGCCATCAGCGGCTACAAGTTCGTGGGCTGGTTCGTCAACGAGTACACCGGCACGGCGTACAGCACCGACCTGACCTGCGAGGTCAAGCCCACCGATGACTGGACCATGATCGCGGTCTATGAGCCCATCAGCGGCGGCAAGTTCTGGCTGAATGTCACGGCTTCTGAGTTCACGGTCAACGGCGGCGCGGTGCAGGATTCCTACCTGTATGAGCAGTTCGCCGTCGGCGCATCTGTGACGGTGAACTTCACCGGCAGCGAGAACTTCCTGTACTGGGTCAACGCATCCAACAAGGTGGTCTCCACCGAGAAGAGCTACACCTTCGTCATGGGCAGCGAGACGACCCTGAAGGCTGTGTACGGCAAGGCGCGTCAGAATCAGGCCACCGTGGTGTTCATCTCCCACAGCGACCAGATCATCAGCTCCAAGGCATACACCACCAACGATACCATCCAGTTCCCCGTGCCTCCCATCAAGATGGGCTGCACCTTCACTGGCTGGTCCATGACGGAAGCTGAGATCCGCGCGGCCATGGCCAACAACAGCGGCATCATTCAGGTGCGCGCACGCTATACGGAGCCCAGCATCGCCTGCAAGGTGACGGTGATTTATCCCGATGGCATCGGCAATGATGTCGTGAACGCGGTGGTCGGTAAGGCTGTCAACGTGACGGCCAAGGGCATCGAGGGCAAGACTTTCTCCTACTGGACGGACAACGCTGGCAACGTTCTGGGCTATACCAAGACGCTGAATCTGGCCCCCAGTGGTGACATGACCGTGAAGGCTGTTTACGACGAGGCCGCCGAGGCCAAGCCTGTCATCACAATCAGTGAGGTCAGCGCTACCACGGCGAATGAGTCCTATGTCGTCACCTTCATGGCAACGCGTGCCGTACCCGATGGCTACAAGGTCGTGAAGCAGGGCATCCTGTGGAGCAGAGATGCTGTCTGCGGTGAAGATGGTGCAGCGGCGTACATGCAGTTCGATAGCAACGGCAAGCTGCCGACCGGCGTGAATGCCTACATCGGCAACAGCTTGGAGCTGAACGGTGTGACGCGCCTTGACATTACCACCAAGTACAATGATCGGACGTTCTACGGCCGCGGCTACATGGTCCTTGAGAGCGATGCAGGCGAGCTTCTGTACATCTACACGAATACGATCGAGTCCGGCAGTTACGACAGCCTGACCAAGTAAAGGAGGAAAATCAGTGGATAAAAAGCAGTATGACTCTCCGGAGATGCAGGTCATTCTCACCACCGGTGAGGACATCATCACCACCAGCGGCGAAATTGATTCTGGCTTTGTTGGCGGCGACGACTAAATCGCGTACCCATCTCCGACCCTAACCCAAAACAGGGGCATAGTCCGCGCGGACTATGCCCCTGTGCGCAAAGCAAAGGAGCGACTTATGAAAAAACTCATCCCCGTGCTGCTGTCGCTGCTCATGGCGCTGGCCATGACGGCCACGGCGCTGGCTGCCACCGTCTACACCGAGGGTGCGCTGCACTACACCATCGCGGACGAGTCCATCACCATCACCGGCTATTTCGGTAAGGACGCCGCAGTCACCGTACCGGCCAGCATCGCCGGTATCCCTGTGAACACCATCGCCAAGGGCGCGTTCACGGGCAATGACAACGTGAAAACGGTGGACCTGCCGGACACCATCACCGCCGTGGAGGAGGGGGCCTTCGCCTCCGGCATCACGGTGAACTACAACAGCAACGTCAACGGCGGCAACACGCCGGGCGACAGCAAGCCCGATGACAGCAAACCGGACGACAGCAAGCCCGCCGACAACAAACCCAACAACGGCGGCTCCGGCGCCACCACCGGCGCCGGCACGGGCACCGTGGACGTGGACAACTCCGGCACTGCCGGCGACACCACCGGTACCACGGGCGGCGCCGGCGGCGCAGAGGACACCGGCATCGACGAGGGCACCGTCTCCGTGGACGACCTGCCGGACTCTGCCGACAGCCAGACCGGCGCACAGGACAGCGCCGCCGTTCCTCAGCAGAGCGCGGGGCTCACATGGCTGTGGGTGCTGCTGGGCGTCATCGCCGTGGCGGCGATCATCGGCATCGTCGTGACGCGGAAAAAGAAGCACTGAGACACGAAACCGCAGGAGGGTAAGCCCTCCTGCGGTTTTTTGCGCAAAAAAAGGAAGCGGACGGGTCACGTCCGCTCCAAGTGAGGAGAAAAATGATGGAAAACTAATTTCAAACGGGCGCTGCCCGCTGAAACCATGGGAAGATCAGAACAGGGTACACAGCAGCCACGTCAGTCCGATGGCCGCCGCGCCGATGGCGGCCCACAGCCAACCGGGGACGCGGACGCGCCGGCGCGGCAGACCCTGACAGCGGGCATAGTTCTTGGCGATGCGGACGGCCTGATCCACCAGCTGCTGTGAGCTGACGCCGCCGCCATCGGTGCGCAGAATGAAAATGGCCTGTTCGAAGATCTGGGGGTCCGGAGAATCCACCACGATGACGCGGCGGGAAATACCTTTAACCAAGCATATGCCCTCCTTGCTGTCCGTTTACTGCGCCGCCCTATCGCATCGGGCGACGGTAGTAGTATGGACGGCGCGGCGGCAGATTATACCTGCGCGGGGCCATTTTCTTCGCCCCGCAGCCGGTGCAGCGCCAGCACGGCGCAGTCATCGGACCGCCCGCCGTGTTCGGCGGACATGGTGAGGATGCGGCGGGCCAGGGCGTCGGGAGTGCCGCCGCCCCAACCGGCCAGCAGATCCTGAAGCCACTCGTCCCCGTCGCCGCCGACCACGCCGTCGGAGACCATCACCAGCCAGCCGTCCGGCGGCAGGACGAAGCGGATGACATCGGGCTGGCGGTCCGCACCCTCCAGTCCCGCGGGCAGCGCCGCGCCGCCGTACCGCGTGACGCGGCCCAGCTTTTTCAGATACGACGGCGCCGCGCCGTATTTATAGAGCGCGGCCTCACCGGTGCTGCGGTCCAGCCGCAGCAGGTCGATGGTGGTGAAGCCCGCGCCCTCGCGGCAGCGCAGCAGCATCGCCGTGTTCAGTGTTTTCAAGGCCGGCAGCGGCTCCACGCCCGCCTGTAAAAACTGCTTCAGTAACCGCACGGTCATGGCGGCCTCACGGTGGGCGGCCTCGCCGCTGCCCATGCCGTCGGACAGCAGCAGGCACGCCGCGCCGCCCGCCTCAAAGGACGCCGCCTGATCGCCGCACAGTGTCTCGCCTTCCCTGGGCCGCAGGGCGATGGAGGTGCGGCAGGCAAAGCGAGGCGGCGCCGACACCGGCACGCCGGAGGACAGAACCTCCGACATCTGGGCGTACTGCTGCCGCGCCACCTGATACGCTTCCTCCAGCTGGAGCCGGTGAGCGCGGCGCAGCAGGAACTGGTGCAGCTGGTCGTTCAGCGCCTCCAGCAGCTGGGGGAAGTGCAGGCAGCGGCTGGCAAAATGCAGGGGGAAGTCCTCTGCGCAGGCGCTGCCGCGGCGCAGCAGGCGGGGGCAGGCGTCGTTGAAGGCATTGTAGGTATCGTTGTAGTGTGCCTGCCAGCAATCCCGCTGCAATAGACACCCTGCGCAGATCTGCTCCGCCGCGCGGTCGAACAGCACGGCGGGATTCTCCGGCCGCGGCGGCGATACCTCGGTGAAAAAGCTGTCGTACACGGCGCGGAACGCAGCGGCAGGGGTGGCCTCCGGCTGGGCCGGCGGCGCGGGCGCCTGCTGGGCGAGCCGCAGCGGCAGGCGCTGAGGCAGCAGAAGATAGAGCCCCGCACCCGCCATGCTCTGAAACAGCAGAGGCAGCGGGTCCGGCCCGTCAAGCAGCACATATCCGGCCATGGCTGCGGCAGTATACACCAGCGGCACGGCCAACCGGCCCCGCTCCCTGACAGCGGAGGCGGCTCCCATCCCGCCGCAGCACACTACGGTCAGCAGCACCGCATCGCCGGTGAACAGATCCATGGTCAGACCGGCCACGGCTCCCGCCGCCGCGGCGGAGGCGGGGGACAGGCACTTCGCCGCGGCCATCAGCAGCGCCGCCGCCAGCATACCGCCCACGCGGAAGCCGGAGAACGACCAGCCGTAGGCGGTAAGGGACAGCCCCAGACCCAGCAGGAACAGCGCTTGCCCGCGGCTCACCGCCGAGGCATTGGCATCCGACAGCGACGGCAGCAGCGCTGCCGCAGCGTACAGCACGGTGCAGGCAGCGGCGCACAGCGCCCACTGCCGCGGCTGCCGCTGGATGAGATAGGCCGACTGCACCAGCAGCGTCATCAACACGGCAGCCACCGGCCGGAATACCGGACGGCGGTACAGGCGGGTGGTGCAGAACGCCGTGTTGGCACAGAAGATGAGGATGGCGGCGGCGGTGTGGCGCAGCCCCGCCTGAAAATCCAGAAAAAGGAAAGCGCCCAGTCCCGCGCCCAGCAGGGCGCTGAGCCCGGGCCAGCTGACGCCTGCGGCGGAGACGGCCGCCAGCGCCCATGGGCTGTACAGGCCGTCCAGCGCCGCGCCGGACAGCAGAAACGCGGCGGCCGCCGGTAAAAACCCCGTCAGCAGGGAGCGGAGCGGGACGGACCGGACGGCCTCGGTGACAGTTTTCAAGGCTTGTCCCTCCTTTCACGCCTATTGTAACCGGAACGGCGGACGCATCCTGTCGGGAAATGGCGGCGCATCCCAAAGCCGCCGGCCGCAGCGGCGGAAAATTTTGCTGTTGTATTTCCCGCGCCGATTTGGTACAATGCCGTTGACAGGAACTGACATACTTCGTACAGGAGGAGACCCATGAAAAAGCTGTTTGCCATGCTGATGGCACTGACGATATTGATGACCATGGCCGCCTGCGGACAGCAGACGACGGACGAGGCCGGCGGCACCGTGGACCCCGGCGCCGTGGCGGATCGGGACACCTCAGGTCAGGTGGACATGCCCGCCGATGACGCCGGCACGCCGGAGCTGGGCAGCGTCAACGGCGGCACCTACACCAACGAGTTCGCCGGCATCGGCTGCACGCTGGACGAGACCTGGACGTTCTACACCGAGGCGCAGATCGCGGAGATCAACGGCTTCCTGACGGAGGGCACCAGCGACGAGGATATGCGCCAGCTGATGGAGGAGAACCAGAGCGTGTACGATATGTACGCCTCCTCCACCGATGGGCTGATGACCATGAACGTGGTGTTCCAGAACATGGGACTGCTGTTTGGCACCACCATGAGCGCTCAGGACTATGTGGAGCTGTCCGCGGAGCAGCTGCCCGACGCCATGGGCACCTACGGCTTTGAGGACGTGACAGCGTCCGTGACCACGGCGGAGTTCGCCGGCGCGGAGTGTCCCGCGATCGCCATCACCGCCACGGTACAGGACACCCCCATGTATGAGCTGCTGGTGTGCATGAAGGAGGGCAACTACATCTACTGCGTGACGCTGTGCAGCTACACGGAGGATGTGACGGCCCAGATGGCAGCGCTGTTCTACACGCTGTAAGCAGCAAACCCGTGAGCCGCGGCGTCTGCCGCGGCTCGCTTTTTCGGAAAGGAGCGGAGACCATGGCAAAATATGTGCTGATACCGGATTCCTTCAAAGGAACGCTGTCCTCGGAGGACATCTGCCGCATCGCGTCGGAGGAGATATTGCGGCTGGAGCCGGAGGCGGAGATCTGCGCCATTCCGGTGGCGGACGGCGGCGAGGGCACGGTGGACGCCTTTCTGGCCGCCGTGGGCGGCACACGGGCGGAGGTGCCCTGCACAGGGCCCTGCGGCCAGGAGGTCATGGGTTTTTACGGCCTGCTGCCGGACGGTACGGCGGTGGTGGAAATGGCCGCAGCGGCGGGCCTGCCGCTGGCGGGCGCGTGCCGCGATCCGGAAAAGACCACTACCTACGGCGTGGGCCAGTTGATGGCCCACGCGCTGTCCCGCGGAGCAAAGCGGCTGGTGCTGGGGCTGGGCGGCAGCGCCACCAACGACGGCGGCTGCGGCGCGGCCGCCGCGCTGGGCGCGGAATTTCTGGACGTGAAGGGACAGGCGTTCGTGCCTACCGGCGGGACGCTGACCCAAATCGCCCATATCCGCATGAAGGGTCTGCGGGAGACGCTGGCGGGCGCGGAGGTCACGGTGATGTGCGACATCGACAACCCCCTGTGCGGTCCCGCTGGTGCGGCGGCGGTGTTCGGACCTCAGAAGGGGGCGGACGCGGCCATGGTGGCCCGCATGGATGCGGGCCTGCGCCATCTGGCGGAGACGCTGGAAAAAGACGTGGGCATGGAGGTGCTGACGCTGGCGGGCGGTGGTTCAGCCGGCGGCTTCGGGGCCGGTGCGGCGGCATTTTTCGGCGGACAGCTGCGCATGGGTATTGATGTGGTGCTGGATCTCACGGACTTTGACCGGAAATGCCGCGGCGCATCGCTGGTCATCACCGGCGAGGGTCATCTGGACAGCCAGAGCCTGCGGGGGAAGACGGTGGTGGGCGTGGCCCGCCGCGCCCGGGCGCTGGGTGTACCGGCGGCGGCGCTGGTGGGCGGCTGCGAGACGGCGCTGGACGCGGTGTACGCGGAGGGCGTGTCCGGCGTATTCCCCATTCATCCGGCGCTGTGTACCTGGCCCCAAGCCGCCGCGCGAACCGAGGAGGATCTGCGCTTCACCATGGGCAATCTGCTGCGCTTTATGGCCGCCCTGCGGCGATAACAAAAACGGGAGACCGCACCGCAGTCTCCCGTTTTCGTATATGGCTCCAAATGTAATCAGATGATCGTCTCAAAGACCATAGTGACCTGGATGCGCTCGCCGCCCGGCATGCCCTCGCCGTTGGAGGCGGTGATGGTGTGCAGGCGGCAGCCCTTGCGCGTTCCGCTGCCCGCCCGCAGGCAAACGATTTTGCACAGCAAAATCCCTGCTCCAAAAAGAGAGCCACCCTTCGGGTGGCTCTCTTTTGTGGCTACCCACTACTTTTGTTGTCTGTGAATCAGCGCTTTTGGTCTTGTTCCTCCGGTGACGTAGTAACTCCTTCCAGCAGATCTGTCACGACCTGATGGAGCTGTGCAGCGTTCTTGGAGGTAATGACAGGGACGCCAGTTTGGCTTTCAATGGCTTTCCGTGCATCACCGGCCACTTTTCCTCCGGCACGCGCCACATCAATGTTTTCCGAAAATGTCTCCGGAGCTTTCTGCTTGGATATCTCCGTGGTGGTCGCCTCCGCCAGCATATTCAGCACCAGTTCCAACGTAGTCATATTGTCGCGGAGGTTCTCTTTCTTCAAGCCCTTGAGGTTTTTATATTGCCGTGTGGACATCCCTGACCATGCACGGGAGATCTCATCGGTAAGTATTGCGTACTCCACGCCCTTCTGTACACCACGGGCATCCCATTCATCCGTCAGTTCCTTTCGGACTTGGATGGCTTGCAGCCGCTGGTTGATCCATTCACGAGTATAGCCTTTCTTGAGGTATGTTTCCAGGGCTCGTTCAATGGTCAATTCCGGATCAATGGTCTCTTCAATGCGTTCCCGTCCAACCTGCGCCAACCACAGCTTGAACGGTTCCGCTTTGGGGGAAGGAATGGACTGGATGATACGGAGAAGCTGCTCCGTGTCGGCTACATCGGTCAGACGCTTTTTGCCATCTGAGGCAGTCATTTTCAACTGGTTACAAGATGTAACCGTTTCATTGCCTTCGTCTTTAAGCCGCTTCTTGGTAACTTTCCAGTAGTTGCGTGCCGCTTGATAATCAGACTGCTCAGTCAGCACGGCAACAACATCGACGATGGAAAAGTACCATTCTTCTTTTTCCTCGTCCCACGCAGTACGAATGCGTTTGTCCTCAAATAGTTGGATCTTATCATTTTGTGCCATCCTGTTCACCTCGTTTCTGTGATAACTCTTTCAGCAATCCCTGACA
>OCPV01001099.1_pt1 | contig 16078 bp, 38 predicted proteins | sample 1538511 | NCBI WGS metagenome assembly OCPV01 (sample SAMN04571704, study PRJEB22368) | human gut metagenome | biome: human gut; material: stool | host: Homo sapiens | place: Luxembourg | collected 2012-08-30 | reverse complement strand
GACGATTGCACTGTCTGTCAACAGAGACAGTTTTGACTACACAGTGACAGCGGAGGTTGTTACTCCTGTGGATAATGTAGGCGACATCATCGTCTATGACAAGCAGGTCAACGGCTTCAAGGTTAAGTACACCGGAAGTGCCGCATCTGTGGACCTCAAACTGTATGTACAGGGAGGTAATGCAGCGTGAATGTAATTATCCATAATGACGAGAGGAGAAGTCAGCGTGACGCTACTCTCAGAGAATACGGTATCAATCCCGAGAGAGCGTCAGCCGCTCAGAGGGAGATGGCAGACTGCATCGCTCAGAAAACCAATGAGGCGTATGCAGAGGCAAGAAAACATTAGGAGGTAAAGAAAGATGGCAATGAAAGTTGTAGAAGTCAATGTCGGGGAGAAAATTCCCTACACAGTAAGCAAGACTAAAGTTACATTCGATGATGAACTGATGCTTAATCTCGCCAAGTTAGAGAGGGATTTTGATGTCAGTGTGGATATCTGCATCGACAAGTTCGGGATGCTCGTGACAGGTCTTGGCGTGAAGTATGCAGCACAGATTGAAATTCCTGCAAGACAGTATGTCGATAAGGAACAGGTCAATCCGGACTACGACCCGGAGGACGAAAACAGTCAGAAAACCATTATGGTTCCGGAGCCTGTTTCGTTCTCTATGGACAATGTAACTCTCAAACTGTACTCAATCGAATAAGGAGGTAAATTACCATGTCAAATTACGACCAGTTTGCAGCAGCGGTTAAGGAGATTTCCGGAGGCAAGAATGTAGTATTACTCGATGACCTCGGACTTCCTTCCGTTTATGTACCTATCAATAAACTCAAGAACTCTGAAATTATTTCCGGAGGTTCTGAGAATACTCATCCTGCATTCTCTGTGGATGGTGTAGAAAAGAGCAGATTTCTGTATTCCAAGTATCAGAATATCGTCATCAACGGCAGAGCGTATTCACTGTCTCACAGAGACCCTAAGACCTATGTCAATTTCGACCAGGCAAGACAGGCTTGCGAGGCTAAGGGAGCAGGTTTCCACCTTGGAACGCTTGCTGAATGGGCGGCAGTCGCATTGCTCACACGCAAGATGGGAACTATGCCACACGGCAACAACAACTACGGAGGAGACTCGGCGTACACCTATGAAAAAGGGCAGGAGTCCGCAAAGGATAACAACAAGACAGAAAGAACATTCACAGGTTCCGGTCCTGCTACTTGGGGTCACGACCATACTCAGTTCGGCATACAGGATATGAACGGAAATGTGTGGGAGTGGCTTGGCGGTATGCGTCTGAATGAGGGAGAAATTCAGATTATCCCTTACAACAACGCAGCACTTGGTTCTGAGTGCGATATGTCCGCTTCCTCAACTCTGTGGAAAGCAATCAAGAATGATGGCTCTCTTGTAGCACCGGGAACAGCAGCGACTCTCAAGTATGACTTCGTATCCAACAACATTCAGTTGACTACTGGAATTACATCTGCACAGGATGCAGGTAGAGGCGGAAGTTACACAGCAATGACCCTTGCGAGTGGTGTTACTGCACCGGAGTTGGCAAAGGCTCTCATTCTCTATCCGGACGAACCGGGCAAAGATTATGGCGGAGACTATCATTGGATGAACAACGCCGGAGAGCGTTTGCCGATTGCCGGGGGCGACTGGATCCATGGTGCCGATGCGGGTGTGTTCTACTTGAGCCTCTACGATGCTCGTTCTCACTCGCTCGGCAACCTCGGCTTCCGCTCCGCTTATGTAGAACTGTAATCTGAATTTTGTATTTTGTTTTGCGAGCGTTAGCGAGCGTATGAAGAAAATGTAATGAAAAGATGTGCGTCCATAGGACAGTCCGTGTGACACAATTCGGACAGTCCATCGGACGCATTTTCGTAGGGAGGTAAGATGAGCGATACAGCGACAAAAGGTGCAGAGGGCGAGAGTATAAGACAAAAGGTGGCAGATATGATGGACTACGCTGAGCCGTTCCTCGAGAAGTTTCCAAGACCGGAGAAAGGGTATGCAGGACTTGCAACCAAAATCCGAATGTGTATGAATGCTATGGCTGAGAGGGAGATGGATACCCATAAATGCTATTATGCAAAATCAGTCCTCAAGGAATTAAACGAACTCGACAAGCAGGTCCAATATGCCAAATTCTATGTGGAAAGAGCATATAAGAAACGCATCCTCGACCAAAAGAGATTTAATGTGATGAGCGACTACCTCTCGCAGATAGGTAAGATGACCGGAAGTTGGATAAATAAGGTCACTGCCACTGCACAGAACAACGGCAGGAAATAATTTAGCAATTACTTTGGGAACAGGCTATTGCGTTTGCCGATTGCCGGAGGCAACTGGAACAATGGTGCCAATGCGGGTGTGTTCAACTTGAACCTCAACAATGCTCGTTCTAACTCGAACAGCAACATCGGCTTCCGCTCCGCTCTACCCTCATATTGTCAGATTTGCAGGAGGTCTACGGACACCCTGCCAGTACACGAGGGGTAAAGGAGCCTGTTTCCACTCCAAAAAGGAGAAAAACAACCGACCGTATGAGAGCAGTGAGTGCAATAGGACAGCGGTCGGTTCCTCCATTCGGGAGGCTCACGGTCCGTAATGGGAACTTGAAAGCTGCAAGTAGCCTTTGGCGAAAGTCGCTATGCAAGAATGTAAAGGTTTTTGGATGAAGATTAAGAATGTGTACGACATTATCTTTTCGATGGATAACCTTTACGATGCTTTTCTTGATGCGTCCGAGAGTCGTAGATACAACAGGGATGTCCTGCGATTTGGCTACGATTCTTGGACGAATCTTGAGGAGTTGAGAGAAAGAGTCCTTCGGGGAGAATACGAGATAGATAGGTACTTTATATTCTTCGTCTACGAACCTAAGAAAAGAATGATAATGTCAATCGCCTTTGAACATCGTGTGGTTCAGTGGGCGATTTATAGAGTTGTCAATCCTATGCTGATTAAGGGATATATCAAGGACTCGTATGGCTGCATACCCGGCAGAGGAGCGTTGGGAGCAATGACTCGTCTGAGAGGTTGGTTGGAGTATGTCAGCAAGAAAGATGGAGATTGGTACTATCTGAAACTTGACATCAGCAAATATTTTTACCGGATTTCTCATCGGGTACTCAAGAACATTCTCCGCAAGAAAATCAAGGATGAGAGATTGCTCGAGGTTCTGTTCGTGATAATTGATTGCAAGCACACTCCATTCGGGTTACCGCCCGGCAAATCCCCGGGAGATGTACCGTTGGAGGAAAGACTGTTTGATGTGGGTATGCCAATAGGAAACCTGCTCAGTCAGATGTTTGCGAATATCTATTTGAATGAACTCGACCAGTTCTGTAAGAGAGTCTTGGGTATCAAGTATTATGTCCGGTATATGGATGACATCATTATTTTGAGTAACAGTAAGGCACAACTCCATGAATGGAGATGGACGATAGATGCTTTCCTTGAGAAAGAACTTGAGTTAAGCCTTAATCAGAAAACCTGCATCAGACCTATCAATCAAGGCATTGAATTTGTGGGATACAGACTTTGGTACAACAAGGTTGTGCTGAGGAAGTCAACGACTCTCGGAATGAAGAGAAGTCTCAGAGGCGTAGCAAATAAGTATCACGATTATGAGATGACTCTCGAGCAGGTTACTCAGACATTCAATAGTTATACAGGTATGTTGGAACATACAGACAGCGAGGAACTGTTGGCATCTCTTTATACAGATATGATATTGACGCATGGAGAAAGGAGAGAGAATGAAGAAAGATTTATTCAAATGCTCCCACAGGAAGAGGAGATGCTTTATGGGATATGAGCGATGCTCTGAAAGTTGTAGCCACTATGGCGAATGCAGCGACTGTAAGTCGTGGTTCATCCCTGCGGGTCAGTATCCGTGTAATAAATGCAAACATCTTGATGTTAAGCCGCCTAAGTAGGCGGTTTTTCTATGGAAGGAGGTGAGAAAGATGGATGTGACAGCCATCATCGTGGCGGCGAGTATCCCATCGGCACTGACTGGTTTCTTTTTTTGGCTCATAGAGCAAAGCATACAGAAGCGTGCTGACAAGGAAAAGGAAGAGCGGGAAGAGCGGCAAAAGGAAGTGGATGCCAGAGAGAAAGTTCGAGAGAAGAACGAACTCTGCATTATCAACTGCGTTAATGCTTCCTTAGCACTTGGAGAAGCAACAGCAAGAGCAGTACAGAGGATTCCGGATGCACATTGCAATGGAGATATGCACGCAGCATTAGAATACGCTCAGAAGGTCAAACATGAACAAAAAGACTTTTTGAACGAACAGGCACTCAAACAAATTGTATAAACAGGAGGAAAAGAACATGAAGAAAATTGATTGGGTCAGAAAACTGACAAGTAGAAAGTTATGGACAGCGGTGGCGTCTTTCGTCTCTATGATGATTTTGGCTACTGGCGGTACAGACAACACAGCAACACAGGTAACTGCACTCATCATGGCAGGTGCATCCGTGGTGGCGTACATCATCGGAGAGGGATTGACCGACTATGCCAATAGTGGTTCCAACACCGAGGATGAGGAGTAATCTGAGAAACATATCGTAAGCACAGGGCAGCCGAAAGGTTGCCCTATTTGTTTAAGGAGGAATTGACATGAGTTTAATGGTAGGAAGTGCGAGAATTGATGAGAACGGCAAAATCTCCGGAGGAAAGCCGGGAGACCAAACAGGAAACGAAGTTTCAACTCAGCCGTACTATGTTCATTCAAAGGGGTGGATTTGTATGAGAGCAAAAAGCATTCCTGTTGCAAATGCTATTGCAAAAGCAATGTTACAGGCCTGCGAGAACGACAACATCGGATACTGCCAAGGACACCGCACAACCGTAATTGAACATTTGAGAAAGAGCGGAAGTCTTGCAAAGATTTCTGCCAAGACAGAGGCTGATTGTAGTTCGCTTGTAAGAGCGTGCTGCATCCAAGCGGGATTTGACCCGGGCAATTTCAACACATCAGCCGAGGTATCCGCTCTCAAAGCGTCTAAGCAGTTCACGGAGCCTATTACGGTAACATCCGGTACGAAGTTATACAACGGAGACATTCTTGTCACAAAGACCAAAGGTCATACTGTTGTGGTTGTATCCGGCAATCCGAGACAGGCGGTTTCTTATTACCCTAAGTACAAAGGAGCATCGGGTTCCATTGTTGCGGCACTTGCAGCGGTTGGAGAGAAAGATACATCCAAGGCTCATCGTGCGAAGATTGCAGCCGCAAATGGTATCAAGAATTACGCATACACTGCGGCGCAGAACCTTGAGATGGTAAATCTTCTCAAGAAAGGCAAGTTGATTAAAGCCTAATTTTGAATAGGCATAACACATCGGGGTGGCTGAAAAAGCCGCCCTTATTTTTGCAATAGGAGGAGTTCACTATGGATAAACTTTTTGGTATTGATATTTCACATTGGCAGGGAGACCTCAGCATCAAGCAGGCAAGGGATGAGAGGGGCGTACAGTTCGTCATCGTTAAAGCTGCCGGAGCAGATGCGGGTAAATACAAAGACAGCAAGTTTGAAGATTACTACGCACAGTGTAAGGCGATTGGGATGCCTGTCGGTGCGTATTATTACGGCAATGCTAAGTCTGTCGCAGACGCACAGGCAGAGGCAGACCATTTCCTGTCAGTAATTGCAGGAAAGCAGTTTGAATATCCTATCTACTACGATGTCGAGGGAAATATGCTCAAGAACGCAAAGGACACCCTCACAGACATTGTTATTGCATTCTGTGACAGATGCGAAAAGGCGGGATATTTTGTGGGAGTTTACACATCAGACTCGCATTTCCAGTCTCATGTAGATGACTCTCGTTTACAGAGATTTACTCATTGGGTAGCAAAGTATTCATCCAACACACCTGCAACATCTCACGATATTTGGCAGTATGGCGGCGGTCAGAATTTCATCGCAGACAAGACAATCTGCGGTAGAACAGTAGACCAAGATTTCTGCTACCGTGATTTCCCTACGGCAATCAAAGCGGCAGGACTCAACGGATTTGTTGCCAACAATGATGACAGCAAGGACGAGCCGGAAGTGTCTGCTCCGGATGGAACAACTCTTGAATTGGTTCACAGAACTATGAAGGATGAGTTCGGCGGCGGAGATGCGAGAAGAGCGGCACTCGGAAGCAGATATGATGAGGTACAGGATGTCATTAACCATATCCACAATGCGTCCGCACAGGAGTTGGCAGATGAAGTATGGACTGGCAAGTATGGAAATGGCGAGGTAAGAAAAACCGTTCTCGGAGACAGATGGCAGGAAGTGCAGAGTATCGTAGATGGTGGAGGTAAAGAGTACCATACTATCGAGAGCGGAGAAACACTCACAAGTATTGCAAAGGATTTCGGAACCACTGTCGATGCCCTTGTTTCTTTGAACGGCATTGAGAACCCGAACCTCATCATTGCAGGAGACTCTATCAGAGTCAGATAACAGGAGGAAAGAATGAAGAACTACATTGGCGTAAAAATCGTAAAGGCAGAGCCGATGGAAAAAGATGGCAAAGCCGGATACAAAGTAAGATATAAGGACGGCTATGAGTCGTGGTCTCCAAAGAAGCAGTTCGAGGAGGCATACAGGGAACTTGGAGATGTAGTTGATTTCATCAATGCAAAATAGTTCCGGTTGGCAAGGAATGAACCTCTCTATCAGATACGGTAGGGAGGTTCTTTTTTTATTGTCCGAAATTTGTCCTATGGACAATCTGTGGACACAAGATTTTTCGTCCGAGGACGAAGCAATAAGACGAATGGTTTGTACCAACGGTTTTACTGATTTTTCAAAAGCGATTTAGCATACATCATATAAGAAGAAACTCGTGTTGTCCTATGGACAGTCACACGGACAGTCCTTTGGAAAGTCCTAAACCATACCGTAACCGTTACCGTTACCTATATATATTATATCTATTATGTTCATTGTCCTATGGATGTCCTATGGACACATTTCTATTATCGTTTTGGAGTTCTCCAAATTATTCCGTAAAATTAAAGATATTCTTATTGACATGGTGCAAGGTTGTGTTATCGTACGCTCGCAAAAAAGCAAAGGAGGTATGCAACATGATTTACAACCTTATTAGCGAATCGACCGGAGAAATTGTCGGCTATACAAAAATCGGACCATTCGATACAGACCATGATATTCCGGACAGTGAATTACTGGATGTAAGACTGGAAGCGGCGATAGATGATGGATATGTGCAGGATGATGTCTATTATTGGCAGAAGTCCAAACAGAAAATTGGAGTATTGATTTAAGGAGGTGTATGGCATGAGTGTTATTCCAAAAGAACTGACAGATGAACAGTTGGTTGAGTATTTCAGAGAATATGTGGACGGTTGTCAGTGCAAGGAGAGACATACAGAAGCAGCCTGCAATGAGGTTGAGCAGTACGACAAGATGGTTGCGTATTTCTTCCCGAAAGAACTGAAACCGCAGAATAGATTGTATGACAAGATGATGGATGTCGCAGTTGAGTACGAGGAGTCGGGATTTATGGCAGGATACAGAATGTGCCTAAAGCATTTACAGGAGCAGGAGCAGCAGGCTCAGACTGATACAACAAATTCTATACCGGAAGAACCAAAGAGGCAGGAACAGGCAGATACAGGCTCTGTTGATGCATTGGATTTCATTTCCTCAAGACAGATAGGAGAAATGCTCTCTGCACCAAATGGAAAAGTTGTAAGAAGAATTAAAAATCAGATTTTGCCGTACTGCACAGATGATGAGAGGAGAGAGTTTTCTCTGACATCAGAGAGGAGCAGACAGAATAAGTACATCGAAGTCTATCGCCTCAGCAAGAAAGCCTGCGGCATCTACCTCGACCACATGGAGAAGTGGTCCGGCATGATAAATGACAGGCATCTCGGAAATGAGAAAGAAGATGCAGGAGGTATTTGCATAGCAAATAGGAATATTCCAAAATAATTTCCGTAAAACTATTGACAAATTGGAATGTTCCAAGTACGATGTAGTCAAGATAAATCAGTAAAAACACCGAACAGGAGGTAAATGCTATGAAGATATTCAGAATGGCAGATGTGGAGAAAATCGAAGAAATGCTTGCAGCCGGAAAGACTGTTGAGGTCGAGTGGAAAGACGGAGCAACCGGAGAGATGCACACCGAAACGGTAAAATCGGTCAGATGGGATGGATTGGTGTTTACCACCGGAGGATGTATCTACACTGGAATTGATAAGTTGGTTGAGATTAAGGAGGCATAGAGATGAGATACAGATATTGGTTGACATTAAGACCTGCGATGCCGGGTACGGTTCCGACAAAGAATTTAGAGTGCATCGAGAATTTCGACAGCAAAGCATATAGCGAAGAGGCAGGCAGAGAGGTTTGGGGATATGTTGAGTATTCAGAGCCGCTCACAGACAAGCAGGTAGCCGAGTATGAATTGGTAAAAGGAGGCGAGGTGCATGATTAAGGCAGGAGACCTTGTTAAGATTGACGACATTGGACCTCTTGCACAGGTCCTCAAGAAAGGCAGAGGAAGAATGTATCTGAGATTGGATGGCGAGGAGTTTTGGTGTCCTGCATCCATTATAAGAAAGGCGGAGGTGTAAGAAGATGGTTAAGTATATTGATGATGGAATGCTTCTCGGTTGGTACTTTTGCAAAGAGGGTTGCTGTTGGGGAGACGGAACAAAGAAAATGGCAGAAAGAATTGAAAAGGAGATGGCGGAAGATGGCAGATAGAAGCAATGCAAGACTGAACGAAGCGATAGAGCAGCACATCGCACAGTGGGATGGCACGGTTCATGGGTTCTGCATTAAGAATATGTGGGAGAATGGTGCTGATTACGAGAGCATCTGCGAGGCGGCAAATATTGACATCGAGGGCTATGAGGACGATTGAAAATATTTCCGTAAAAATGCGTAAAACCTATTGACTTGACCGGAGGTCATGTTATCGTACGCATACGATAAAAACAAGTCAAACAAGGAGGACGCAGATATGTTTAAGAAGTTCATTCAGAGAATTATAGAAGCAGAAAACCGAGAGGATGCAATGCAGAATGTGTTTTACGGAAATGACGGTATTGACATCGCATTTCAGAGAGAAAAGATTTCTTGGAAAGAGCATCAGATGTTGCTTGCAATCATCGAGAAGATGGCATAAGGAGGCGAAGTGATATGGCAGAGCAGGATTACAGAGAGAAGATTAAGAAGTTGCTCGCTCTCTCAGAGAGTAGCAATGAATATGAGGCGAAGTCGGCACTCTTGAAAGCCAAGAAGTTGATGGCGGAGCATAAGATAGCAGAAATCGACCTCGAGGACATTGGCAAGAAGAAAGTTGTTCACATCAAGACAGAGTTCGATTGCAGCAAGCGAAGAGAGGCGTGGATGATAAGTTTATCAGCAATCATCGGGCAGAACTTTTGTTGCCAGTCATACAGAAGCAAGGCGTACAACAAGCAGGTGGCTACGATATGCTTCGTAGGTCTCGAGGGAGATGTGGATGCTTGCGTTGAAATTTTCAGATATGCAGTCGAGTGTATCCGCAGCGGAATTGATGACCTCAGAAAGAAGTCTAAGGATTGCACTCGAGAATACAGAAAAAGACTTTGCGATGGATATGGCTTCGGCTACACGCAGGGTATCAAGGAAGCGTTTGAACAGCAGAGAGAGCATGATGAGACCGGATGGGGATTGGTAATGACAGTTCCCAAGGAGGTCAGTGATGAAACCAGTGCTATGAAGCACGAAAAGTTCAAGAGTGCTGCACAGGAACAGATGAGTGCAAGGGCATTTTTACAGGGCAACGAAGAGGGAAAGAAATTCGACCCGGGAACAAAGATTGCAGGAAAAGCAGAGCAGAAAATGGCATTAGGAGGTATTTAAGATGGCAGATTTAAGAGAACAGCAGAAGCAGGAAGCGATTAAAAGGATGAAGAAACTCGGCATCATGGAGCAGCCGATTAAGGAGTTCGAGGAGCAGGGCAAGGTCAACCTCTCAGAGGGACCGGGTTTATTGTATTGGCTCAACGATGAGGAGCAGGAGATGGTTAGAAAGTTTGAGGAGGAGAGCAACGGACTTGTCTACCATGTCATCAAGACACAGATGAATTTTGGATTGATGTATTCGTTCCTGTATGTTTCCGAGCATATCGAAGAGTGGCAGATGGATATGGAGGACTTGGGAGACAATCAGACACTCGCTTATGTGGTAAATACGGCTATGCCGGATTGCAGTGAGTTTGGAACTATTGGTATCGAGCCGTCAATCGGCGGACTCAAGAGAATTTGGTAGGAGGTGGGTGTGTGAGAAAGAAAATGGGTTACGAAGATGGTTTGGAAGTTGACCTTAGAACTTGTCCGTGCTGCGGCAAAGATGTTACGAGAGAAGAGATGCAGTACACTCGTGATTGTCACGGCATCACATTTAGACTGGTTTGCTTCAACTGCTATGAAAAATTGATGACAAAAGGATATGACGGTCAGTATTATGACGAGGCGGATGAATGCCTTGATGAAGAATATTAGGAGGTAAAGATTATGGCAGAGATGAATTTTTCAGAAGAGCAGATGAGAGAGTTCTGCAAGGAGGCGGTTCCGGTAGTTGAGAAGTTACTGGAAATTGCAAGAAAGCATGGAGTAGAGGGTGGCGTAAGAACTTGGTGTGCCGATGACTATGTTTCTATCGAAGGAACAGGACTTGGTGGTTGGGAACTGCACAAGTGCAGCGGAGAGTATGATATGACCTACAACAAGAGAGTACCGCTCTTCGAGAAAAACGACAGTGAAAAAACTCAGTAAATATGCGGATTTCCTATTGACAGGTAGGTAGGCAATGCTATCGTACGATTGTACCAAATGGTACTAAAAAATCCGAGGAGGCGATAGCCAATCAATAAGGACAAGGAGTTGAGAAAACTGAAACGGAGAGTTGAAGAACTCGAAGCGGAGGTAGAACAGCTCAAAAAAAGAACTGAAAAAAGCAAGGTTCTCGAGATGCTTGAGTTTGCAGCCATCATCTTCGAGATAGCCGCTTCGGCTACTGCGATAATCGCATTTTTCCTTGGCTAATTTCAGTTCGTGGGAGGGGGAGTCATACCTCCCTCCTGTTTAATAAGAATATCACAGGAAGGAGTCGGTGTAAATGAAAATCGGTAAAATTGCATTGCATATCGTATTCACAGTATCAATAGCAGCATTTCTCATTACAGGTAACAGCGTGACAGCCTTAGTTTCCTTTGGAGCGGCGTGTATCAACCTTGGCATCCTACTTGGAGAAAGGAGCAGAAATGCTGAAAATAGGAAGTATAGAAGATAACGATGGCGAGTACATCATCCATCGAGAGTTTTACAGACAGGGAATGATTTTCAAGGATGAGGAGGCGTACAGGTTCCATAAGGACCAACCGTGCTATTCTCCGGAACTGTCGGACTCGGTTTACACCGGGAATGACTTCCTTGAGTTATGCAACTGTCAGCAGGATTTGGCAGATGAGTTATTTGAGGGGGTTGATTGGCAGCATCCTGAGTCACTCAAGGAAGATTGGTTCGCAAACGGCGAATGGGTCGAATGTGAGGGATGCGGGAAAATCATCAATTATGGCGATGGGTGCAATGACACGAAATGCCCGAATTGCGGAAAGGCGGTGGAGGCATGATAACGGAAGCGGTTGAGATGTGTCCTTTTTGTGGATTAGAAAGCATATTTCCCAACTACGATGTGAAGAAAAGCGGGTTCGTTGCTATTTGTCAGCACTGCGGAGAGGAAATGATGCTGTGCGACGAGTGTTATCACTGCGGAGACAACGACTCTCAGAGATGCGACTGGCACGAAAAGGAGTGCGATGGTGGCACGGAGGGGCGTTGTTTCAGAGGAGTTACGCATCATCCCAAGGAAAGGGCAGGAGCAAGCCAAAAGGAACAGCCCCCTACAAATACACCATAGAAGCTATAAAAACGCTGCATAAGCCTATATCAGAGAGAGGAGGCGGCAATATGGCATACAACAACGATAGAGATACCTATTCCTGCGACATCTGTGGCTTTGAAAGTGAATGGGAAGCCAATGATGATGTTCACGGGGAATTGTGGAGTTGCGAGAAGTGCGGAAAGATATTCTGCACCAAATGCTTTACTGGCAGATTTGGGAATGATGAATACTTGGAAATGATAAATAATGCAGACCAAGTTCATTGCCCGGATTGTTGGGAGAAGAGAAAGGAGGGCGATTAGATGCAGGGTATAGTAACCGAATACAATGACATCTGCATATTCTGCGGCAGACAGGCAGAAGCGGAGCATCATCTCATATTCGGTACAGCGGGCAGAGAACTCAGTGACAAGGACGGACTCAAGGTTCCGGTCTGCAACAACTGTCACAATATGGGAGATAAACTGCACCGGATACATGATAACCCGATGGCGGAGCGATTATCCAAAATGCTCGGACAGGCAATGTTCGAGGCAAAGGTAGGCTCAAGGGAAGAATTTAGAAAGAGATACGGGAGGTCGTATCTGTAAGGAGGAAAGCAGATGACAGGAAGAGAACTTAGCGAGAATTTGAACTACTTAGGAATGAGTAGCGGCATCAGAAAACTCGCACTGAAAGAAAAATTGGCAACAGCGGAGAAACTCGCAGTTATGAATGAAGTTGAAGTTTGCGACCTTGTTGCAAATGAATATGAACTTGTATATGCGGAGAATGAAGAAATCGGACTTGTCCGCAAGGATAAGATGGGCGAATACAATAAGTTGGTTACGATTATCAGCAGATAAGGAGGATGAATGGAAGAATATACAGCAAATTTCCTTGCAGATGTCGATGTAACGATAAAAGCAAACTCTCCGGAGGAGGCAAGAAAAAAGGCAGAGAAGATGTTCGGAGAATATCACGATAAGCAGTTTGAATATGCGTATCTGTCAGAAATTAAGTTCATTACAACGGCGGACGGAACGGAGGTGTAGGATGGAAGGACCTCAGAAATTCATAGACTGGCTATTGGAAATGGGATATTTGGAGCAGAATGATATTCCAACCGATAAGGAAGAGATTATAGCCGACATCAGAAAAATAAGAATGGTTGCACCGAAGTTTTACAACATGATGATGTGTATGTGCAACTGCGAAGAAAGGAGCAATGACAATGACATGGAATGAGATTTACGAGGCGGCGGACGGAGCAGCCTGCGGAGATGATACGCTCAAGGCGAAAGATGAGGCGAGACATCAAGTGAGATGCCTTGCGATGGAGTTAGGCAGTCCGGATTTGGATAATGCAGAATGTCCGGAGGATGCAGTGGAAGATTACTGCGATGCTATGAAAATTCAGTTTGATGAGAGTGGTAACATTGTAGGACTTGAACTTCCTCATTGGATAGAAGATATTATCTACCGCAGAAAGGATGATGCGTACCTCGAGGAGGATTTGAATGCAACTGCTCAAGAACTGGCAGGAGGCAATATAGAAATCAGCGATGAACAGATGCAGAGAATGGTGGCAATGTACCGCCATGATGAAGATAGTAATGTAGCGATGAACGACACTCTCGAAAGTGTGGTGTGTAGAGTTCTCGGGCGTAACTGATGAAAGGAGATAAGATGGCAAAGGTAATCGAACTCATTAAGGAGTCTATGAAAGAAAAGAAGATGACGCAGACCGAATTGGCGAAGTCACTCGGGGAGGATGTGCGTGTCATCAATCAGCAGTTGAACAGACAGCAGGACCTCAAGGCAGAACGCTTCCTCGAAGTAATGGAACATATTGGATACAGAGTTGAAATGGTTGACAATGACGGCATCCGTAAGGTGTGTGAGGATATGCTTGATGATATTAAGGCAGGGAATGTCAGCGGAGATAAGTTTTACATTCAGAAAGATGACGGTAGCATTATCGGCATCAGAGTCTCCAACGGAGATGCTGAGGTCGAGGAATTTTGGAATAAAGCCGATTGTTTCGACTGGCTTATTTCTCATGCTTAAAAGGTTGGAATATTCCAATTTGTAGGCGGAAAATTCCTAAAAAATATCAGTAAAACTATTGACTTCAAGGTAGGCTATGCTATCGTACGCTCAACGAAAAACATAACACCCAAGGAGGTACAAAGATATGATGAAATCAGAGTTTATCGAGAGAACAGGGTTTGAGCCGACCGAGGCAGAATACAGAGAAATCGAAGCAGAGTACATGGGATGCGACATCGACAAAGATGAGTTCTGCAAGGCATGGAAAAAGCAGGGCGGTATTCAGAGGTTGATGAGACTCCGTGCGAGAAGAATTGAGGAACTTGAGGCAGAACTCGTAAAAGAGAAGAATGACTACGACAGAATGGATGCTCAGTATTGCACCAAGATTAACGAACTCAAGAAGCAGATTTCGGACGATGAATTGGCTCTTAATAGCATGAATGCTCAGATGGGATTGATGAGAAATAAGGCTGCGGGAGAAATTGAGGAACTACTCAAGAGAGCGACCGAGGCGGAGAGAAAATTGGCAGTCCTCAAGGAGGCATTCGCAATCATCACAGGAAAGGAGGCTGAGTAATATGAAAGTCACTATTCCGGCTTGGAAATTGGTTGATATGTATAAAGAGAAGTACCCGTACGGTCACTTTTTCGATGACAAGACATTGAAGTTCTTTGGAGAGAGACTCTCGGATATGAGAGTCCTCAGCAAGACAGAGACCATTAAAGATTGTCTCGGAGAAACGCACGAGTGTTATGTTCTGAGTAGATTGCAGAGAAAGCATCCGGCAGGACCGAGAAGGGCATACGCATATTTCGATGTGGAAACACTTGAGCATATTGCAGGATAAGGAGGAATGAACATGGCAAGAGCAGGGATGACAATAAGCGATGCGGCTCACGAGTGGGTCAGAGAAATGAATGCCTATCCGCAGGATATGATAGAAACCCTAATGCGGACAAAGCCGGATGATTGGCACGAAGTTACGATGCCTCGAGTATGCGACAGGGTATATGTATGCAATCTTCCGGACGGATGCGAAGATTACGACCCTAATGGAGAGGTTGAGAATATCGCAGGAGATGTTTACCTCATCAATCTTCAAGATGGAAATACCGTAGAACTTGGAGCAGAAGATTTTGAGGTTGAGCGTGACAGCATTCTTCCGATGTGGGGATGGCTGTGGAGCTTCTCGGACTCAGCGGATGATTTTTTATGGATGAGTTGGACGGCATTAAGAAGATGTCTGAGTGTGGCTTCCGGATTTACGAACATGATGAATGGGGTTATTTCTTCGGAATAGATGGCTGTGGATACTCATTCTATGACGAGCATTGGATACCACTGTACAAAAAGAGAGGTTTGCAGTGGCACGACCCGAAAGCGGAACAGGAGTATCGAATGAGGATGAACGGTTGCGAGAAAAAGAAACTTGGCACTAAGGAGTGTTGGTTCAAGGGAGACGAATTTGTTGAGGAGGTGTTGTGATGTCAGCATTAGATGGATTGTTATTTGTACTACTTGATTGTGGAAGTCTTGACATCTCCATACTGGATGATGTTGGGTACGACCTCGGAGATATTGCGGTTGAATTACAGGAGGAGGGCGTAAAGGTTACTCTGAATAACATCACAGATGCAATTTTTCGTAAAGGGCAGGACGAACTCAAAGATGCTCTCGAGGAGAAGATTTCAGAACTTGAGGGTGAAAGAGACGAGTGCGAAGAGGGTTCAGACGAATACGAAGAGTTGCAGGAACAGATTGACGAACTGGAATGCTGCGACCCGGAGGAAGATGTGGAGTGGTTCTGCAACTGTCTTGACACCTCGATTTGGTTCAGAGATAACGAAGAGATTTACAGGAAGTATCTCGAGGATGAGATTTCAGACATCGAAGAGAATATGGGATTTGAATTTTAGGAGGCGAGAGGATGGATAAGCAGTCGGCAGACAGGATAATCGTAAAGTCAAATGCAAGAATGGAAATCGTTCTTGACTGGTTCTCCAAAAACAGAGAATGGCTGAAACAGCAGGAGTTCCACGCACCGTTAGATGCAGGTGTTGTCGAATTACAGGAAGAATTGATTGAGT
>OCPV01001080.1_pt1 | contig 16263 bp, 16 predicted proteins | sample 1538511 | NCBI WGS metagenome assembly OCPV01 (sample SAMN04571704, study PRJEB22368) | human gut metagenome | biome: human gut; material: stool | host: Homo sapiens | place: Luxembourg | collected 2012-08-30 | reverse complement strand
GAAGGTCTGCTGCTGCAACAGTTTTTCCATCATCATTTAATTTCATATAAAATGCTTTAATATCTTTTGGATAGTCTGTTACAAAAACAGGTTTTTTAAATATTTTTTCACATAAATATCTTTCATGTTCTGTTTGAAGGTCAACACCCCATGACACTTTGTATTCAAATTCATCATTGTGTTTTTCTAGCTCTTTTATGCTATCAGTATAACTAATTCTTACAAAATCTGAATTAATTACATTGTTTAATCTATCTAATAATCCCTTATCAACAAATTGATTAAAGAATTCCATTTCTTCAGGACAATTATCTAAAACATATTTAAAAATATATTTAATCATTTCTTCTGCTAAATCCATATCATCTTTTAAATCTGCAAAACATATTTCTGGTTCTATCATCCAAAACTCTGCTGCATGTTTTACAGTATTAGAATCTTCAGCTCTAAAAGTTGGACCAAATGTATATACATTGCAAAAACTTTCAGCAAAAGTTTCAGCATTTAATTGTCCACTTACTGTTAAATGAGCAGGTTTTCCAAAGAAATCTTTTGAAAAATCAACATTTCCATCTTCTGTTTTAGGAATATTGTTTAAATCAAAAGAGTTTACATTAAACATTTCTCCAGCACCTTCAGCATCACTTGCTGTAATTAATGGTGTATGCACATAAACAAATCCTCTTTCTTGGAAAAATTTATGAATAGCATATGATAAAACACTTCTTACACGAAATACTGCACTAAATGTATTTGTTCTTGGTCTTAAATGTGCAATAGTTCTTAAATATTCAAAAGAATGTCTTTTCTTTTGAAGAGGATATGAACTATCTGATAAATTTTCAATTTCTATTTTACTTGCTTGTATTTCAAAAGGTTGTTTTGCATTTTCTGTAATTACTAAAGTTCCTGTTACCTTTATTGAAGAACTGATTGTTAGTTTACGAATTTTGTCAAAATTATTTAATTTATCATTAAAGACAATTTGGACATTTTTAAAAAAAGTACCATCATTTAATTCTATAAAACCGAAGTTTTTTGAATCTCTAACTGTCCTTACCCATCCTTCTAAAACAATTTCTTTGTTTTCATAAGACTTAGTTTTCCTAAATAAATCTTTAACTGATAAATCTTTCATAATATTTCCCCCTAACCTAATATGTTTGATATTATATGATAAACTTAAGAAAAATTCAAGAGTAAGTTCGAAATTCACATCTATATGTAAGAAAATGCAATATATAAGATTTACATATTGATTTACTTTTTGAGTTACAAAACATTACTTTTTGCAACATTTAACAAAATATGTTATAATTGAAAAGAGGATTTATATTTAATAAAAGGAGAAATCATAAATGTCTATAAAGTTAAAGCCACATAATGTGGAAACATATCAAAAAGTTACTGATAAATTAAAGGAATCAAATAAGGCTGCTGTAATACACCCAACTGGAACAGGAAAAATGTACATTGCTTTAAAATTGTTAGAAGAAAATAAAGGAAAGAAAGCAATATATGTAGCACCATCAAATCCTATATTGCATGATGTAAAGAAGAACATTTTTGCAGAGGGAATGACAATGGAAGATTTTCCTCAACTTAAAAGAATAACTTATCAAAAATTAGCGGGATTGACAGATGAGGAAATACAAGAACTGGATGCTGATATTATTGTTTTAGATGAATTTCACCATTGTGGAGCACCAGAATGGGGAAAAGGTGTTGAAAGATTACTTCAAAGGAACGAAGGAGCAAGTGTATTAGGATTATCTGCAACACCAGTAAGATATACTGATGGATTAAGAGATATGGCAGATGAATTATTTGAAGATAATGTTGCGTCTGAAATGACATTAGAGGAAGCAATAGAAAGTGAAATACTTCCAGAAGCGCATTATGTAAGTACATTGTATGGTTATGACAAAGAACTTGAAGGTATGCAAACAAATATAGAAAAAATAAAAGATATAGATAAAAGAAAAGAAGCACAAAAATTATTAAATATTTTAAGAGATAAATTAGATGAAAATACACAAAATTTACCAGAATTATTTTCTGAACATATGCAAAATAAGAGTGGAAAGTATATTGTATTTTGCAGAAACATTGAAGATATGAACGAAAAAATGAAACAAGCACAAAAAATGTTTGGAGGAGTTAATTCTAATATAACAATTAGAGGTATTTCATCAAAAATAAAAGAATCAGATAAAATTTTAACTGAATTTGAACAAGATAGTGAAGAAGGAACGTTAAAGTTATTATATGCAGTGGATATGCTTAATGAGGGATACCATATAAAAGATTTAGATGGTGTTGTTATGATGCGACCAACATTTTCTCCAACAATTTATACACAACAATTAGGTAGAGCATTGACAGTTGGAGGAGATAAAAGTCCTGTTATACTTGATTTAGTAAATAATTTTGATTCTTGCAAAATAATAGAAGATTTTGCAGAAAAAATGAGAAGATATAAAGAAAATGAGGGAGCAGGAAGAACAGAAAATTACAGAAAAAGCAGACTTTCAATTTTTGATACAACAAAAGAATTTAGAGAGATAGCAGAAAAAATAACTGAATTGTCAAAAAGAAGTAAAGTAAAATTGGAACAGAAAATAGAAACATTTGAAGAATTTATGAAAACAGGAGAAGAATTAGTTGGAAATACAACTTTTAAGGGATATCCGATAGGACAATGGGCTATACAAATAAGAAATAGTGTAAATAGAATGAAAGATGGCAAAGTAAAAATTAATCTAACAAAAGAACAATTGGAAAAATTGGAGAGTATGGGCATTTTAGAAAGGCAAATTGATTCAACAATAGATGAAAAAATAGATAGTTTAGTTGAGTGGAGAAGAAAATATCCAAAAATAAGAATAACACCTATTGCAACAGATGAAGAATTAAGAGAATATGCTAGAACAGATGAAGAATTTAGGCAAATTCAAGAAGAATATGAAAAAATGCAAAGATATTATGATTATGTAAGATATAGAAAATATCAAGGAAAATTAAGCGAAAAACAAATGCAAAGAGGCAGGGAAGGAAAAATTGGAGGAGTTTTTGGATATTCAACAAGAATAGAAGAATTAGCAAAAAGATATGGAGTAATAGAAAAAGACATAGATTACTTATTAACAAAATTTGGTACACTAGATAATTTTTATGAAATGTATAATACAGGGAAAATTGAAGATAAAAAGGATAGAGCGTTAGCAGAGAGAATAATAAGAAATGTAGTTGACATTGATGATAATTCTAATATTGGATATGATAATTTATATAGAGATATGTTGGGAATAAAAACAAGGAAAAAAGGCGTGTTTTTCTATTCATCTAAAGGATTGCAAAAAGCACTTGAAGAAATAGGCAAAAGAGAAAAATATGTGATAGAAAGTATATATGGATTAAAGGAAGGAAAAACACCTAAAACATTGGAGAACGTAGGCAGAGAATTAGGGATAACAGGAGGAGGAGTCTCTCATACAAAGCTTAAAGCACTTAGAAGATTAAGATATCCAGACAGGGATAGAAAAAATAAGATTACTCTTAAACTAGAAAGTGATGAATACTTGACAGATAAAGAAAGACAGCTAATTGAGAAAATTAAAAAAAATATTCAATTACAAGATGGTGATTTATCTGAAAACTTGGGTAAGTTAAAGGAAATTCAAGAAAAAGCAAGCACAAGAAAAAAGAACAAGAAAAAAGAAGAGAGAACTATTATAGGCGAAGAGGAAGAAAGATTAGATGTTAAAGATTTTGAATTTTCTCTAAGAACATATAATTGTTTGAAAAGAGCGGGAATAAACTATTTAGATGATTTGGCAAATATGACAGAAGAACAAGTAAGGGGAATTAGAAATTTAGGAAAAAGTAGTTTTGAAGAAATTGTCGCTGAAATGAAAGAACATGGAATATCTTTTAAAACAAAAGAACAATTAGAGAAAGAGATAATTGAAAAACAAGAAAAAAGACAACAAGAATTAATTGAAGAAAGAAAAAAAAGTTTTAAAAAACAACCTAAAGCAGAAAATAAAACTGAAATAGAAAATAGACCTAAAAATGAATTAGAGAATGAATTAGAGAAAAGATTTAGAGAATTATTTGGAGAAGATGATGAACTACAAGAAGAAACGGAAAAAATAGATGATACTAGAGTAGAAATAGAAAAAGATGAAACAGAAAAACAAGTAGTTGTAAATGATGAACAAAAGAAAAAAGAAATTAATTCTGAAGATATAGAGAAAAGTAAACTAATACAAAGAGTATTAGAACAACAGCAAACTATTGATGCACAACAAGAAGAAATAAATAGGTTAAGAAAACTTCCAAGAACACCACAAAAATAAAAATGAGGATAATAAAATAGAACAAGAAACAGAAAAAACATATAATATTAGTGGATATTCATTGACAGTAGAACAACAAAAGATAATTGAATAACAACAGGCAGAAATAATAAATTAAGGAGTTTTAGAATGAATAATAATGGAATGATAGAGTATAAAGAAAGTTTTATAATAAAAATAAAAAAATTCTTTAAAAGATTGTTTGAAAAAAAAGAAGAACAATATAACTATGTTCAACAAGAGCCTGTAAATGAAATGGCAGAAGAAAAAAATGAAAGGCAAAATGATTTTATTGATAATATGAAAATCGATGCAAAAGCCGTAAATTCTGTAATTGACAAGAAGAATTTTTTAGAAGAAATAAAAGGAAATGAAGAAGCATTAAATATGTTATCAATAGATAGATTAAAGAAACTTGAAAAATATTACGATAGTGTTATTGCAGAAAATGAGAAAAAAATAAGAAAGTTAAAAGCAACAGAATAACAATAATAAAACTCTGGCATTTGCCAGAGTTTTATTGAAACAGTGATATCAATATAATAGACCATTTTGATGATGTCGGCAAAATGGTAAGAGCAGGAGTTGCAGATAAGAAAATTGACGATTTCAAACTAACTAGATATGCATGCTATTTAATTGCACAAAATGGAGACAGTAGAAAAAAAGCAATAGAATTAGCACAAACTTAAAGAGATTATTTTGAAGGAAAAAAACCGATTAATAATACAGATAATTTACGAATAAATAATAAATATATTATAAAACAAAAAAATAAAAATATTGATGTTAGTCAGTCAAGAATTGAAAACACTATTAGCAGGAGATAAAACTGATATAAAGGGTATTCAAGACAGAGTTGATAAATATAATGGTTAGGTTATGCTACAGATATCTGGAATGAGTATTTAACAAATGCAAACGACACAAATAGAAATGAATTTAGATGGGTTGTTCATAAGTTGAATAAAGGAGAACTACAGGGAGATTTTAGAGTTTTTTAATAATCACCATTTATGTAAAGAGAACATAAAATATAGCAAAAAGAAAAGGAGGCTCAAAAAATGTCAAATTACATAATAGAAGGTGGAAAAAAGGCAGAAGGAGTAGTAAAAATATCGGGCTCAAAAAATTCAAGCCTGCCAATAATTGCAGCAAGCATATTAAATGGTGGAAAAACAACATTATATAATGTGCCAAATATAAAAGATACAGAAATGATGTATGAAATATTAAAAACATTGGGAGCAAAGATAGAAAAAAAGAAAAACAAAGTAATAATAGATACAAGTAAAATCGAAAATTTAGAAATACCAGATGACTTAATGCATAAAATGAGGTCATCAGTAATTTTAGCAGGTGCAATGCTTGGAAAATACCATAAAGCAACATTTACATATCCAGGAGGATGTGACATAGGAACAAGACCAATTGATTTACATTTAAAAGCATTTGAAAAATTGGGAATAAATATTGACAAAAACTATGGAAAAATTAAGTGCTTTTGTGATAAAATATATGGAGAAAAAATCGACTTTGAATTTCCAAGTGTTGGAGCAACTGAAAATGCAATACTTGCAAGCTGTTTAGGAGAAGGAACAACAATAATTACAAATGTAGCAAGAGAACCAGAAATTATAGACTTACAAAATTTCTTGAATAGGATGGGAGCAAAAGTAAAAGGTGCAGGTTCAAATAAAATAGAAGTTGAAGGTGTAAAAAAACTAAAAGATGTAAGTTACAATATAATGCCAGATAGAATAGAAACTGGAACATTTTTATGTTTATCAGCAATTACAGGTGGAAATCTTTTGCTAGAAAATACAGAGCAGACTCATATTGTACCAATAATAGATAAACTAGAAGAAGCAGGATGTAATATTTGTGCAAGCAAAAACACTATAGAAATAAAAGCACCAAAAAGATTAAAAGGAATAAATATAAAAACAATGCCTTATCCAGGCTTCCCAACAGATATGCAAGCAATATTAGGAGCAACTCTTACAACAGCCAAAGGAACATCTGTTATAATAGAAAATATATTTGAAAACAGATTTAAATACACACGGAGAATTAATAAGAATGGGAGCAAAAATATCAGTAGAAGGAAAAATGGCGGTAATAAAAGGAGTAAAAAGGTTAGACGGAGCAAAAGTAAAAGCAACAGACTTAAGAGGTGGGGCAGCATTAGTGCTTGCAGGAGCAGGTGCAAGAGGAAAGACAACTATTGAAAACATAGAATATATATTAAGAGGTTATGAGAGATTTGATGAGAAGTTAAGAAAAATAGGAATAAATATTATAAAAGAAAATTAGAAAGGGCAGAAAATGCCCTTCCTAATACAGATAATAAATCAACAAAGGAGGAAAAGTTGTGGCAAAACACTCTAAAAATATTGGCAATGATTTATATTATATGAATAATGGACAAGTAAGTAACAATATGTTAGATGAGAAAGAAAAGAAAAGAAAAGCCAAAGAAAGAGAAAAAAGAATAAAAGAGAGAAAAAAAGAAAATGACAATACAAAAATCGATGAAGATTTAGAAACAGTTATAAATATGACAAATAGAAATAGGATAAAAAAAGAAGAGCAAAGAAGAAAAATAGAAAACCGTAAAATTCAAAAAAAGAAGAAGAAATATAAAAAAATAAAATTCTTTTTAAAACTCTTTATAATAATTGGCTTAATCGCAGGTGCAACAGTTTTTGCAATGACTTCACCAATTTTTAACATAAAAGACATAAAAGTATTAAATAATAGTTTAGTTAGTAGTGAAACTGTAATTAGTTTGTCAGGATTAAAACAAGATGAGAATATATTTAGATTTTATAATGGAACAGTAGCTGAAAAAATAGAGGAAAATCCATATATAAAAGAAGCGATAATTCATAGAAAATTGCCAAACACAATAGAAATAGAAGTAACAGAAAGACAGCCAAAATTTAGTGTGGATTTTATGGGAAAATTTGCGTATATTGACAATCAGGGATATATATTAGAGATATCAGAAGATAGTAAACAAATGCCAATAATTAGAGGAATAAGTACAGCTGAAGAAGAAGTAACACCTGGAAGCAGATTAAATACTGAAGATTTAGAAAAACTAGAAGATGTTTTAGAAATATATGTAGCTTTTGAATCAAATGAATTAGCTTCAAAAATAACAAGTATTGACATAACTGATAAAAACGAATATAGTATATATCTAGAAGAAGAACAAAAAACAATACATTTAGGTGACAATAGTAATTTAAATAATAAAATTTTATATATTTTAACAATGTTAGAACATGAAGCGGGAATTGCAGGAGATATATATGTAAATGGAGATTTAAATAATAAATTCCAACCATATTTTAGAGAAAAAGTAACAATATAAAGAGGTGAAAAAATGACAACAAACAAAAAGGTAATTAGCATAGTTTTGGGAATAATGTGTTTTGCATTAACAGCAGGTATTTGCATTCAAGTAAGAACAACGAGTCAATCTGACTCAACAGTCAGCCAAAATTATGAGGAAAATAATTTAAGAGCAGAAGTCTTAAGAACAAAAGAAAGATATGAAAATAGACTTAAAGATTTAGAAACTGCAGAAGCAGAACTAGAAAAACAAAGACAAGAATCAACACAAAATAATGAGGACTTAGAGTCTAAAGAAGAGCAAATAGTTCAAGGAAATAAAATGATTGGATTAACAGAAGTTACAGGACCAGGAGTAATTGTAACTTTAAGTGATAGTAATCAAGATTCAAGTACAGCATTAAACCCAAGTGATTTAGTTGTCCATGATGGCGATGTATTAAGTGTTATAAACGAATTAAAAAATGCAGGTGCAGAAGCAATATCAATAAATGACCAAAGAATAGTTCCAACAACTAGTATTTCATGTGGAGGAAATATAATTGATATAAATGGAGAAAAAGTGGGTGCACCTTTTGTAATAAAAGCAATAGGGCTTCCTGAACAATTAGCAGCATTAGAAAGACCAGGAGGATATTTAGAAAGATTAAGAAGTTATAGTATAGGAGCAGTACTAGAAAAATCAAACAATATAACAATTCCAAAATATAATGGAGTAATCACATATAAATATGCTAAGACCGTAGAATAAAAAGGAGGAAAGGCATGAAAACAAAACTAAAAAAAGGTAAAATCACAATGATAATAACAGCAGCAATAGCTTGTTTTGCTTTAGCACTTGTCATGACAATGCAGTTTAAAATAGTAAATGAAACAGATATAACAGCAATTGAAAATATGAGAGAATCAGAGCTAAGAACAGAACTTGCAAATTGGCAATCAAGATATGATGAAGTAAATGCACAATATGAAGATACTTTATCTAGAATAGAAGAATATAAACAAACAAGTGAGTCTAATGATGAAACTGAAAAATTAGTAGATGAAGAATTAGACAATGTGAATTTATTATTAGGAAATACAGATGTAGAAGGACAAGGAATAGAAATAACAATAAATGAAACAGAGGATGAAACAGTAGAAAAAGTTACAGCAGATGATTTATTACTAATAATAAATGCATTAAAACAAGCAGGAGCAGAAGCAATATCAATAAATGATGAAAGAATAATAAATATGACAGATGTAGTATATATAGATGGAGCAGATATAATAAGAGTAAATGGTCAAAGAATTTTAGCTCCATATACAATAAAAGCAATTGGAAATCAAACATATTTAGAAAGTGCTTTACTGGGAAATGGTGGTCAAATAGACTCAATGCAAAAAGTAGGGCAAGATGCTAAAATAGAGAAAAAGGATAATATAAAAATAACAAAATATAGTGGTGAAATAAAAACAAGATATATGGAGTAGGAGGGAAAAGTTATGATGTTTATAGCAATATTAATAGGATGTGTATTAGGAGCAATAATAGGAATGAATGCACCAATGATTTCATATACATATTCAAGTTATTTAGCAATAGCAATAATTGCAGCACTTGATTCTGTATTTGGAGGAATAGCATCAGTAATCAATAAAAACTTTGATTTGAAAATATTTGCAACAGGATTTTTTGGAAATGCAATACTTGCAATTTTACTTACAATCTTGGGTCAAAAATTAAATGTAGATATTTACTTAGCAGCAATAGTAGTTTTTGTAGGAAGAATGTTTGTAAACTTAGCAATTATAAGAAGATACTATGTAGATAAATGGCTAAATAAGTTAGAAAAAAAGAAAACAGAAAAAGGTGAAAAAGAGAAAGTAGTAGAAAATACAGAGAATTAAGAAACAGGATTATAATCCTGTTTCAAAAAAATTTACTATTACAAAAGTATTACAAAAATATTACAAAAATATAACAAATTCTATTGACATTTGTCAAAAAATAAGATATAAATTACACATAGAAAATTGATACTAAAAAATGGAGGAATTAACTTGGCTATAGGTGATATCATAGTAGGTATTGACATAGGAACAAGCAAAGTTAGCACTGTTGTAGGAGAAGTAAACAACTTTGGACAAATAGAAATTATATGTAATACCTCATATAAATGTAGTGGACTAAAGAAATCAAAAATAATAAACGAAGAAGAAATAGCCTTAAGTATCGCTAAGACAATAAAAGATGCTGAAGACCAAACAAACTTGAAAATCAACTCAGCATATGTAACTATTCCAGGTAAATATGTAACAATTGTACAAAATAGTATAACAAAAGAAGTTAAAGATAAATATTCTGGAATATCAGTAAGAGATGTACAAAATGCAATAATGCAAGTAAAAGATATAGAAATTCCAGAAGGAAAAACTTTAATTGACATAGTACCAGATAAAATTACATTAGATAATGGAACAGTTGTCACAGACCCAGTGGGAAATTTAAGTTCAAGCTTTACTATCAGTGCACAAGTTATTTTAGCAGAAAAAGACTATGTAAGACAATTAAATACTGTATTTAAAAAAGCAGGGCTAGAAATAGATGGTATAGTTCCAATTACTCTAGCGGAAAGAAATTTAATACTTGATAATCACGAATTAAATGATAATATAATGCTTTTAGATATAGGTGCAGGAAATACTGATATAGGAGTATTTGAAGGATCAACATTTGTATATACTAACTCAATTCCACTTCGGAGGAGATAATATAACAAATGATATTGCAGTAGTTTTAAACATATCTGAAGAAGAAGCTGACAAATTAAAAAGACAATATGGCTTAGCGTTAAAATCATTTATAGATAATGATAATGATATTATTTTAAATACAAGTAAAGACCAAAATAAAAATAGAATTATAAAAAGTTCAGAACTTATAGAAATTATTGAAGCAAGAATAGAAGAAATATTTACAATTATAAGTAAAGATATAACAAGACAAGGACTAAAACACAAAATAAACAATGTAGTATTAACAGGACAAGGAATTGTTAATATAAATAAAAGTGATGTGGCTGGAAAAATCAATTTAAACATACCTGTAAAAATTTCTACAGGAAGAGCGATAAGTACAGTTAAACCAGCATACAGGACAAGTTATGCATTAGTAAGATATATTGCAGCAAGACCTTTTGCAAAAACAGTATCAAGCAGTATTGATACACAAAGTAATGAAAGCTTTATAAAAAATATTTTAGAAAGAATAAAAGAGTTCTTTTATTCATAGAAAGTTATTAATTTTTAAAACATATAAAAATATTAAGGAGGAAAAACTAAATGATGGAATACAATGATGATAGTAATATAGCAATGATGGATGGAACAGCTACTATAAAAGTAATTGGTGTAGGAGGAGCTGGAAATAATGCTGTAAACAGAATGATAGATGCAGGAATTAAAGGAGTAGACTTTATTGCAGTAAACACAGATAGACAAGCATTACAAACATCAAAAGCAAGTACAAAAATACAAATAGGAGAAAAAATAACAAGAGGATTAGGAGCAGGAGCTAATCCTGATATTGGAGCTCAATCAGCAGAAGAAAGTAAATCTGAAGTTGCAGAAGTATTAAGAGGAGCAGATATGGTATTTGTTACTGCCGGAATGGGTGGAGGAACAGGAACAGGTGCTGCACCAGTAGTAGCTTCAACAGCAAAAGAGATGGGAATATTAACAATTGGTGTTGTTACAAAACCATTTACATTTGAAGGAAAGAAAAGGCTTTCACAAGCTGAACGTGGAATTGAAAGTTTAAAAGGAAAAGTTGACACATTAGTTGTTATTCCAAATGATAAATTATTACAAATTATAGACAGAAAAACATCTATAATTGAAGCTTTCAGAATGGCTGATGATGTTTTAAGACAAGGTGTACAAGGTATTTCAGACTTAATTGCAATACCAGGGCTTGTTAACTTAGACTTTGCTGATGTTAAAACAATCATGTTAAATCAAGGAATGGCACATATGGGAGTTGGAAGTGCATCAGGAGAAAACAGAGCAGAAGATGCTGCAAAAGAAGCAATCCAAAGTCCATTACTAGAAACATCAATTGAAGGTGCAAAAGGTGTTATTATAAACATAACAGGTGGAGAAGATTTAGGATTACATGAAGTAAATACTGCTGCAGAATTAGTTCAACGCAGTGTAGACCCAGAAGCAAATATTATCTTTGGTACAGTTACAGATCCAAGCATGGAAGATAAAATTCAAATTACAGTTATAGCAACAGGATTTGAAAAACCAGAACCAATTTCAAGTATTGGTGTAGATAATATTGTTTCAAAAACATGGGAAAAGAAAATAAATTCAATACCAGCAAGTTCAGAAACAAATAATTCACAAAATGATTTAGACATTCCTTCTTTCTTAAGAAAAAATAAAAACAAAAATATGTAATAAATAATAAAAATAAAGTTATTTAAAAGAAATAATCGAAAATGCTCGATTATTTCTTTTTTTCTACAATAGAAAAAGACAACATTTTTAAAATGTAAGTAGTAAAATAAAATACGCAGGTGATGGCGATGACTATTTATATTGATGTTGTACTAATAGAAAATCTAATAATGAACTATATAATTTTATATGCAACAGGAATTATTTTAAAAATAAAAGTAAAACATTTAAGATTAATACTTGCAAGTTTAATCGGAGCAATTTATTCGATAATATCTTATGTAGTAGAAGTAAAAGTTTATTCTAATTTTATATTAAAATTCATACTTTCAATTGTTATTGTATATGTAGCATTTAATCCACAAAAAGCGAAAAATATGTGGAAAGATTTACTTATATTTTATTTAACATCGTTTGTATTTGGAGGAGCAGCATTTGCATTAATATATATTGTAAAGCCACAAGATATTCTTATGAAAAACGGATTATTTTTAGGAACTTATCCACTAAAGACGGTAATACTTCGGAGCAATAATCGCATTTTTAGTAATTACAACAGCATTTAAAATAGTAAAAACAAAAATGACTAAAAAAGATATGTATTGTAATATTAAAATAAAAATAAATGGAATAGAATTAGAAACAATAGCAATGATAGACTCAGGAAATATGTTAAAAGAACCTATAACTGGCACACCTGTAATTGTGGTAGAATCTACACTTTTAGAAGAAGCTATGCCACGAGAAATTTTAAATAATTTAGAAAATATAATAGGAGGTGATTTTGAAGGAGTAAAAGAAGACATAAAAAAAGAATATTTAACAAGGCTAAAATTAATACCATATTCATCATTAGGTAAACAAAATGGAATGTTAGTAGGGATAAAATCAGAATATATAGAAATAGAAAATGAAGAACAAATTAAGAAAATAGAAAATGTAATAATAGGAATATATAATAAATCATTGACAAAAAAAGGAGAATATAGGGCTTTAGTCGGAATAGAATTATTGTAAAGGAAGGTGATATAAATGAAAATACTAGATATAGTAAAAAATAGTATAAGTAGTATTTATGCAAAATACATAGGCGAAAATGAGGAAATAGAATATCTTCCAATATTTTATATTGCAGGAAGCCAAACATTACCACCACCATTATCACCAGAAGAAGAAGCAAAGCTGATAGAAAAATTATCAGAAGAAGATAATTTAGAAGCAAGACAAAAACTGGTAGAAAGAAATTTAAGATTAGTAGTATATATTGCGAAAAAGTTTGAAAACACAGGAATAGGAATAGAAGACTTAATATCTATTGGAACTATTGGTTTAATGAAAGGAGTAAATACATTTAATTCAGATAAAAATATAAAACTTGCAACATATGCGTCAAGGTGTATAGAAAATGAAATATTAATGTTTTTGAGAAAAAGTAATAAGATTAAAGGAGAAATATCAATAGATGAACCATTAAACAAAGATGGTGATGGAAATGAATTACTTTTATCTGACATATTAGGAACAGATGCAGATGTAACATCTAGGAACTTAGAAGATGAGGTTGATAAAACATTACTTCGAGCATCTATTGAAAAATTAAATCACAGAGAAAAAGAGATAATGGAGATGAGATTTGGCTTTAAGAGCGGAAAAGAAAAGACACAAAAAGAAGTTGCAGATGAACTTCGGAATTTCGCAAAGTTATATATCAAGGTTAGAGAAAAAAATTATTAACAAAATGAAAAAAGAGATAAATAGTAAGATTGGATAAAAAAGAATAAAAAACCTCTATTTGGAAATACTTAAAGTAAGTATTTCTAAAGGAGGTTTTTCTTTTGTTAAACAAAGTAGAAATTTGTGGCGTAAACACATCAAAGTTACCACTACTGTCAAAACAAGAAAAAGAAGAACTATTAGTAAAAATAAATGAAGGAGATGAAGAAGCAAGAAATACATTTATAAACGGAAATCTAAGATTAGTACTAAGTGTTATACAAAGATTTTATGGAAGAGGAGAAACAGCAGATGATTTATTTCAGGTAGGATGTGTTGGATTAATAAAAGCAATAGACAATTTTGATTTAAACCAAAATGTACAATTTAGCACATATGCAGTTCCTATGATAGTAGGAGAAGTAAAAAGATACTTAAGAGATAATAATAGTATAAGAGTAAGTAGGTCTGTAAGAGATTTGGCATATAAAGCAATTCAAACAAAAGAAAAAATGACAAAGGAAAAAGGAAGAGAGCCCACAATAGAAGAAATTGCAAAAGAGTTAAATGTCGAAAAAGAAGAAATAGCATTTAGTTTAGATGCAATACAAGACCCTGTATCTCTCCAAGAGCCTGTATATAATGACGGAGCTGAAAGTATATTTTTAATGGACCAAGTAAAAGATAGTAAAAATACAGATGAGTTATGGATAGAAAAAATGGCGATTGAAGGGGCTTTGAAAAAATTAAACGAAAAAGAAAAAAATATAGTTGTAAAGAGATTTTTTGATGGGAAAACACAAATGGAAGTTGCAGACGAAATTGGAATATCGCAGGCACAAGTATCTAGGTTAGAGAAAAGTGCAATAAGTCATATAAAAAGATGGTATAAATAAATATGTAAAAATACTATACAAAAAATGAAATAAAATATATAATAAAGGAAATGAAAATAGGGGGAATAAAATATGAAGTATGAAATTTTAGGAAAAACTGTGCCAGTAATTGAAGCAACATTAAACCAAGGAGAAAGTATGTATACCCAAAGTGGAGGAATGTCATGGCAAACTCAAGGGATTAAGATGAAAACAAATGCTAGAGGCGGAGTAATGAAAAGTTTAGGAAGAATGTTTGCAGGAGAATCCATATTCATGAGTTCATACGAAGCAGAAATAGATGGTGCTAAAATCGCATTTGCGACAACAGTGCCAGGAGACATTATACCAGTAAATATGACAAATACTCCTAATGGAATAATGCTTCAGAAAAAAGCTTTTTTGTGTGCGGAAGAAGATGTAGAGCTAAAAATTAAATTTACAAAGAAATTTTCAGCAGGCTTATTTGGAGGAGAAGGATTTATTTTACAACAAGCAACAGGAAGAGGTATGTTATTTTTAGAGATAGATGGAGACCCAATAGTAAAAGAATTAGCACCAGGCGAAGTGTTAAAAGTAGACACAGGAAATGTAGTTGCATTTGAGCCAACAGTATCATATGAGATAGAAACAGTAAAAGGATTAGGAAATATCTTCTTAGGAGGAGAAGGATTGTTTTTAACAAGATTAACAGGACCAGGAAAAGTAATAATACAATCTCAAAACTTTATGGACTTTGCTGGTAGAATTGCATCAATAATCCCAACAGGAAAATAAATATGAATTTTATAAACTATTAACAAAGTATATCGATATTTTGTTAATAGTTTTCTATTTTTTACATATATATATAATATAAGAAGAAAATAAAAAGGAGGATAGTGGTTTTAAACCACTAAAATGAAAATGCAAGATAAAGGGTTAGATTTTAAACATAAAGAAGTGATAAATATAACTAATGGAAAAAGATTAGGTTATGTTCAAGACGTATGCGCAGATTTAGAAACAGGAACAATAACTTCAATAATAGTTCCTGGTAGTAATAAATTATTAAATTTTTTTTCTAGCAATAATGAAATAGAGATTCCATGGCAAAGGATAAAATGCATTGGAGAGGACTTGATTTTAGTGGAACTTTAATCCAAAAAAAGAGATAACTTATATAAGGAATAAATTTCCATAAAAAGTTTATAAATTTTTTACAAAAAAGTATTGACTTATTTTTATAAAGGTGTTATTATAAAAAAGTACCAAGCAACAGACAAAAAAATCAAAAAAAGAACGGAAGAATTAGTAATAAAAAATACGCATAAAGAATAGAATAAAACAGACATTACTAGTTTTTTATTTTGCCCTGAAAACGGACTTAAAAATTTTTTTGAAAAATGTCGAAAAAAGTATTGACAAAGAAAAAATGGTATAGTATAATACAAAACGTTCTGACCAAACACAAGGTGAGAACAATAAGTAAAAGTACATTGAAAAGTAAACAATAAAATCCT
>OCPV01001073.1_pt1 | contig 16366 bp, 7 predicted proteins | sample 1538511 | NCBI WGS metagenome assembly OCPV01 (sample SAMN04571704, study PRJEB22368) | human gut metagenome | biome: human gut; material: stool | host: Homo sapiens | place: Luxembourg | collected 2012-08-30 | reverse complement strand
TTCATAATATATTTTTTAATTTATATGCTTTGGATGCACCGGCATAGATACCGGTATTTCTAAAATCACATAAAACAGTCTTTCGCTCGCTGGATATTTCAGGAATCAGCAATTCAACTTTAATACAGGATTGTGTCTGCCCAGGATCAGCAATATGCAGTTCGGCATTACCACTGTGTCCATCCTTAATCATCAATGCACAGGCTTTATCCACACTTACAGAAAGCTCTCCGTTACGGAATGTACCCTCTTTATAAAATACCATTTGCCATATTCCCAATTTCGTATGCCTCACTATCTGCATAGAATCCGTATTCGCCAGAATTTCGACGGGACTCTTCCTGTAGTTATTCATCTTGCGGGCAGAATGAATCCCAGGCACCACGATATAGGCATAGGTAGCATTCCGGGGATTACAACCATGATTAAATCCCAAAGTAAAGACCTCTTGCTGCTGCTCATTTTTAGATTCAGTATGATTAATGCTGTACCACGATCCCGTCTGTATCTTCTTGCTCAAAAAGAGATTTCCGCCGGCGGGAAAGACATAACCAATTCCATTGTGCAATACCCATTCGGGAGAATCATAGACGAAATCTCCTTCTTTCACCATCGACTGCTTCTTACTTTGTGACAATATGACCTCCTTTTTCGAAAGCAAACATTGATTGATAGTAGTACATACCGGTACACCGGCTGTCGAATTAACCCCCGCTCCCAAACAAATGATTTCATCATCGAAAAAGAACCAGGACTTTTTAGCTGCGGTATTTATATCAGCATAGGTATCAAGATATGAATAAACAGATACGCCATAAAGACTATCAGAGACTCCTCCTGCAAATACGGAAGTTCCCTTCGTTTGCCAATCAATTACAGTTCGTGGAATGGTATCCAGTTGAGGAGCAGTCACTCCAGGAATACGATTCCAGTTCCATACCGGAAAGATGCGGGCGTACTCGTCCCCTTCGGTCACGATGTTTGTACATCCGTCGGACATAAAATAGGTTTTCAGATTTTCACCATTCCCATATTCGCATCGCATGGTACGATTGGAAACCATACGAACGTCAAATGTATAGTGGGGACGGACATGAAGAGCATAGTCTCCTCTGAAATAATGAGTGTGTAACGGCTTTATTCCATAGTTGGCGGACTTCTTGCCTTCCAATCTGGCTATAATCGCATTGTATTCATCAATATGCACCGGGTCGAGCTCCAGCATTCGTTTGGCAAACAAGGCGGCATGACTCTTTTGGGTAGCATTATTACGGCTCACTCCTCTTCCCAATACATCGAAAAGCATGTATTGTCCACGTATAACCTGATAATAAGTGCCGCGCATAAAATGCCCCAACAATTGTATTCTCTCATCGTCCAATGCATATTTCGTTCCTTTGGTGTAAAGAGCTACCTGTGTTACTCCTTTCAGTATTTCGTCTCCATAACCACCGATATAAAGCTGCACGCCATGCTGAAAATAGCTGTTGTCATGCTGAAATCCTTCTTTCACAGTATATGATAGAGGACTATAAACATTCTCAACAGCCGTTTTCAAGTCAACATCATTCTTCTGAAGGCAAGCTCTATAAATCCAATGTAAAGCAATATCCGTCCGGTTGGCTCCAGTCCATCTGGCAGGATGTCCGCCGTCCTTCCGCATACGTTGCAAGACCTTTGTCTCCAATACTTCCGGAATCTGCCTTTTACCAACACGCATCTGAATAAGCAGAATACCGAGTTTCTGCGGCTCGGCAATCTGATTATACCACCAGTTATTACAATGTGGATTACGATGATGCCAATACTCCAAGCCCTTTACTATCTTATGATACAAATCTTCATTCTGATAATAGGAATTCTTTGGATGAGTATAAGCAAATACAAAGTCATACAACCGATCCACATGAATAAGTGGCATCCAGTTAGTACGATCCCGGCGGGCATAATCTATATCTATAAAACATCCTTGGACGTCATCATACAGTTCCAGAGCTTTATCAATATTCGGATTTTCTGCAACCCCATCCCGAATCTTCTTCATTAGAATATCAAAATCATCATTCTGCAAGCCAGACGTACAAATAGAGGGACAAGGTAAAACCAAATCCCAAGGACTCCATGCCAGCAATAATAGAATTATGATTTTATAATGTATCATTTTCATATATGCATGTTTATCATTTGGAGAATAAGGGGATATGTCAAAAGTAACTAAATTCCCTTCTTGAAGGAGGAGAGCTTAGTTACTTTTGACACACCTTCTCATCCTTAAAATACAATCAGGCCGACCACTCAGGCTACTTCGTATATTTAACAGGTTTCGACCAGATTTTATCCAATACGTTTTCCTGCGGAGTATACAAGGTTTCCATTATAAAAGAATCGCCTGTAAAATCTTCTAAAACGTCCTGTCCTTCCTTATTATAATAAGAAATTTTTGTTGTTTCTTCTCCTCCCTTGTTCCAAGTTAGCCTGGATGCCACTAATGTGCTGTCCAGCAACATGGAATATTTGATGACCAGATTACCACTCTGCATACTCTTAGAAACAATGGAACGATTTAACAGATAGCTCTGGTACTGTGTCCCATAAATGGTTCCTGTAAAGTCTGTAGCCAATGATTTATTCAACTCATCATCTTCCAGCCAGGCGGAAAAAATGATAGACCCCTCCCGCATATTCTCTAAAAGAATATCCGTCCTCTTATTTTTGGCCAACTCATATCTGACAGTATCACTTTGATTCAATGCAAGAGCAATCTTTGTAGATCTCCCGTCTTTCACTATCGGAAATGAAATCAACACTCTTTCCCACCCATTACGCACGGTTATTGAATCTTTCGATAATCGTGTAAGATACATGATTGGACCATCCTTAACAAAGTCCTTATAAGTCGCATCCATTGACTCGCAAGATATAATGGAACAAAATATCAAGATGCTGACTGATATAAATATAAATTTCTTCATAATATTTGTCTTTTATATAGCGATTACTGTATTATTTTATCCTCCGGTGTTCCAAAGAAAGTAAGTTCTGCCACATTGATACGAGATGTTCCTACATTATAATTCTTGATACAAACGAACGTCACATATCTATATGCATCCAGATCTACGGAAAATTCGAGTTCATTTCCGTCTCTTGCCAGTTCCTTATCAGCATCAGTTAACGGAACAATGGCCGCCGGAATAACAGAACCGTCGGCTCTGGGCAATACTCCTTGATATAACCGCACCCATCCTTCATCATTTTCCGGATCAAACTTGGTTACATTATTATCATTTCGTCCCCAAATTTCTATTTCTTTCGGATACAGGCCGTCAAATATAGATGAATAATCAGTTCCATTCCTTCTTCCATAGACAATCATACGGCTGAGCTTAAACTTCTTCCCTAAGTCCAATGTCACCGAACTCGGCTTGGTAAAATCATATCCCGCCGTTGTGAGGGTCATGAAAGTATTATTGCTTCCAATAATTCCGTCATACAGATTCTTTGGGGTATTAGCATTCGGTGCCAGATAACCTTTGTATTCGCCAATGGCCAAGTATCCCATTTTTTTCTTATCTACTTCCTCTTCATAATATGGAGTCAGAGATATCTCCTTACTTTCAGAAAGATGTCCCCACCTATCCTTCACCACCACACTAAATTCTGAAGGAACGGCTTCCATACCACGTATGGGCTCATTAATCTCTTGCTTTTTGGTATATAAAGCTCCGGCTTCCGTCCATTTTCCAGTAGCATCCTTCCGGTACACATAAAAAGTAAGAGTCTCATTGCTGGTGTTGGATGTCTTTATCCGGATACCGGCAAAATCCGGTTTTATTTCCATCTCCTTATAAGCAGTGATATAAGGCGGCTCTTCCGGATTTATTTTTACTTCCAGAGGTTCAGAATAGGCTTCACCCGGACTTACAGAATACAACTTCACATTATATTCACCAGCTTTTTCAAATCCTTCCACCACTACAGAATCGGCAAAATACGAAGCATTGGTTGAACGTTCTCCTATCTCTGTCATATATACAGCCTTCATATAAAGAAAATTCTTATCACTGGGCTGTGTAAAATAGATTATAGACTTTCCCGGCAGATTTTTGACACCATTCAATACTACCTGTTCGGGCGGAGTCGTACTTCCATGGGGAGAATTCATATCACTATCGTTATCGCAAGCACTAGTCAGCAATGTGATGGCTAGTACTAAAAGGCTACTGTATATTATCTTTTTCATAAATCAAATGTCACTTTAATTACTTACCAACCATAATTTTGAACTAAGTTAGGATCTTTTCTCAACTCACCGATATCAATAGGCCAGAAATACATTTTGGGAGTGAAATCCCGGACAAGTACTAAGTTCTCACTATAATAATCTACATCAGTTTCTCCATAACGGACTTTCCAACCGGTCAATGGCTGTGTCAATTCTGTTGTCGCAGTTTTCCACCGACGGACATCCCAAAAATAATGTCCTTCAAATGCTAACTCAATACGACGCTCCTGCATGATAATTTGTCGTAGACCAGTCTGAGTAGCATACTTGCTGTTTCCTACATATTGGTCCCAACTTTCTTTTACGCCTTGAAGTCCCGAACGTTCTCTCACCATATCGATCCATGGCAATACCGTAGCATAATCCTCTCCTTTTTCATTTAAAGCTTCGGCATACATCAAATACAAATCAGCCATACGGATAACAGGGAACGGATAAGTGACCGATGTAAATCCGGAAGCCGCATCGGACATGACCGTCTTGTAGTTAACCACTTTCTTAGGCCAAATACCAGTCAGGTTCTGAGAGTGATCTGCCGGAATGGGAGACACATTTCCTCCTTTACGCGCATTCACTGAATACAAGCCCGAAAGTCCCGTCTTTCCTTGTCCGAACCAAATACCGCCGTCAAAGCCTAAGCTGGCATAATATCTGTGTTCACGTTCCAGATTCAATTTGACTGTTCCTGTTTTATAATTCAGCATAATAGTATTCTCATATCCGGGCTCAGCTTCCACCGGCGTGGGAGCCTGCACTTCAAATCTATTAGCATAATCCCATGTCTTATCTTCTTCTATAGGAACCCCATGTTTAGTATAAAATGAGTTAGTCAGTCCAAGAGAAACACCCAGATTGGTTCTGTTCGTAGCATTCTTAGCATTTCTGCCGGGAACCAAGTCACGCGGCATTGCCTGTATCTGATAGTTGTCATAAGAACCCGAACCGACCCATGACTGAGAGTTTGCCCATACCACTTCTTTGTTCCACTTCTCAGTGACAGCACCTCGCAGATTCATCATCAGCTTGTCGGACTCTGTCATGACCACAGTGGGATCATCAAAATAATATAAACCGAATCCCAAATCTTCGAGATAAGTAATGGCTTCTTTACACGCTTCGGCAGCCTTTACCCATTTCTGCTTCTTCTCCTCTTCCGTTTTTACCGGATTAAAGATTTTCACACCTCTATTATCTGCAATTACCTCATAATCCATATTTCCATTGAACAATGGACTTGCAGCGGTTACCAGAACTTTCGCTTTCAATGCTTTAGCCATACCTACGGTCACTCGTCCCAGTTCTTCAGCTTCATTCTCTATTTTAGCCGGAACATCCGGATTAGCAATCACCTTGTCCAAAGTTTCTGTCACATAATTGAAACAACTGTCCAATGTCTCCCGATAAGGATGCATTTCCTCCGTACTACTACTTACCGGAACATATCGATCCATAATAGGAATCGGTCCATACATCCTGATCAGATAGAAATGATAATAAGCTTTCAGAAATTCCACTTCACCGATCCATCTGTTTTTCTCGCTATCATCCATATCCGGTGTAGTATGTATATTCTCAATCAGAATATTACAATAAGCAATTCCCTCATATAAATGCCCCCATTGAGCACAATATGGTGAATCGGACTTTTGCAATCCTTGGGCTATATACCAGGCGCTGGTTCCCAAATAGCTCCGGAAAACATCAGAAATACAAAAATCACCGGCACCAAGCAAAGCTACATTATTTTTGAGACTTCCGTCACTAGGCATATACCTGTAGCAAGTAAACAAGACTTTTTCCGCTTCTTTTCTCAAGGCGAAAGCATGGTCTTCAATGGTCGGTATGTTATCCGGGACGATATTCAGTTCACATGATGTCAATATAAACACCGACAAACATGACAATATACATATTTTGATTTTTTTCATAACCATTCTTTTTAGAAACTTACATTTACACCAATATTGAATACACGTTGTAACGGATAATTAAGACCATTACCTGCCAATTCCACATCCCAATCCTTGAACTTACTCAAAACAAAAAGATTGGTAGAAGACATATAGAGCCTCAGATTGGACATACCCCATTTGCTCACAATTTTTTGAGGTACTGTATATCCCAGTTCAACCAATTTCAGTCGTAAGAAGGAACCATCTCTCATGAACCATGTACTCAGTTCTTTATTGTTGGCAACAGAAGTGGTTGACAATCTGGGCCATGTTGCATAACGATTTCGGTTACTTTCCGACCAATAGCTATTTGCAATAAATTTCACTAGTTGATTATTAGTTTTCTGAGACATCTTCGAATCTTTAAAGAATGGAGACATCTTATCATAATCAATCCAGAAAGAAGACTGCGCCGAGCCGTGGAACTGGAAATTGATGTCAAAACCTTTATAGCTAAATGTTGATCCAAAGCCATAGTTGATTTCCGGACTAGTCGGATGTCCAATAGGAACTTGATCCAATGAATTAATTACTCCATCTCCATTCATATCCCGGTATTTGATATCTCCGGCTTTATAATCACCAAACTGTACAGGAGAGTTGGCCACTTCCGCATCGTCTATAAATAGCCCTTCCGCAATGTATCCCCACTTCTGGTTGGGCGAGTAGCCTATTTTGTATTTCCACCATTCCTTATCATACGTGTTATCTTCATATTTCAGATATTCACTATGCGCATAGGTTAAGTTTCCGCGTACTATCAAAAAAGCGTTTTTGTTAAGGTTCTTTTGATACTTTAAATCAAGATCCACACCGTGTCCTTTGGTCTCGCCAATGTTAGCATATACGTCTGCCTGATATCCCATTACGCTTGGAATACTGGCTCTTTTCTGTAATATGTCAGTACGATGTTCTGTGAAATATTCAGCTATCAGGTCAAATCCGTAGAAAGAAGCTTCCAATGCGAAATTAGCTTTACGGGATTTTTCCCATCCAATGGCAGGATTAGCATAACGTGAAACATTTACGCCCGGTCTGCTATATTTGTTTTCATACCCGAAAGATGCTCCACCTGCATTCATATTCACATTAGACAGATATAAGAAACGTTCATCGACTCTGCCAATCTTATCATTTTCCGATCTACCGTATGAGGCTCTTAGTTTCAATTTCGTAATTTTTGAACTGAGCGGTTGGAAGAATGGTTCGTTCGAAATCATCCAGCCACCACCGACGGACGGAAAGAATCCCCATCTGTGTTTCTTATCAAAGCGTTCGGAAGCATTGTATCCAAAATTGAACTCCGTGAAATAGCGGTCACTATAGGCATAAGTAAAACGTCCCGACACACCCATATTTCTTGAAGGCAAGCTCTCCTGCAAAGTTTTGTAGTTTGGATTCTTACTGTCGATATACTGAGTAACGATAAGACCACCTACGGAATGATCACCGAAAGTCTGATTATAACTGGTTCTCGTCTCAATGGTCATTACATTGTTGACAGTCTTGTCACCGGGACTAAAATCAAGGTATTCCGTTCCGGAGTCAGGATTGATGTTTTCGATAGAATATTTCTCTGTCATGAAATCATAAGAACTTAAAGCATAGTAATAGGGCTTATATTGTCTAGTCTGTTTATAATGTGACTTACGAGAAACGTTGAAGAAACCTTCAAATTTCAAACCTTTGGTGATAAAGTTTAAGTCCTGTGTAATACCTAATGTAGCAAGAAGAGTCGTATTCTCATATTCCTTATATCCTTTTACCAGTTCAGCATAGGGGTTGAGATAACTTCCGTCATCGCTATTTCCAAAAAGAATGTGTTTGATATACTTATGCTGCTCATCGGTAGGATATACAGCGGGGAAAAGTACAGGATTGGACTTCATGACCATTCCGTAAACTTCTGATCCTGAATAAATAGGGCCTTCATAAGTGTCAAAGATTCCACTTAAGTTTACTCTTACCTGGGTCGTTTTTGTCACATTGATGTTGACATTAGCCCTCATCTGATAAGTCTGAAGATTGATATTGTTGTTGAAGTTGTTCTTGCCGTCTACGTTGAGCAAACCCTGGTCTTTGGTATATCGCAGAGACACGTAATACGTAGCCGAATTTCCTCCGCCACTGATGCTCATGTTGGCTCTTCCATTCCAGGTCGAGTTCTTCATTAGTTGCCTTCTCCAGTCATTTGTAGGATAAATGATAGAACCAGATCCCGGAACGGTTCTGTCTATTTTATCATCACTATACATGACAGGGGCGGAAGGATCACGTGTTAAGATGGCTTCATTATGCAATTTCATGTAAGTGACAGGGTCTGCCAACTCAATATTACTGGTCGGACGAGAATTACTTCCCTCTATTCTTACATCAAACTTAGTTTTTCCTCTCTCTCCCTCTTTTGTCTTTACTAGAACGACGCCATTAGCTCCTCTCGAACCGTAAAGGGCCGTTGCCATGGCATCTTTCATGATTGAAAAACTTTCGATATCATCGGGATTCAAACGCCCTAAGTCCGTACTTGTAGATTCAATGTTATCAATCAGAATCAAAGGACTGGTGTTAAATCCGAAAGATGCGATACCACGTACAAAAAAGCTAGCATCGTCCGCACCCGGCTCTCCTGATGTCTGATAAGAAATAATACCGGCTACCTGACCTGCCAATGCAGTTGTCATATTACTGCTCGGCACTCTCAGGCTCTTTGGCGAAAGTGTAGTGATAGAACCAATCACACTCTCCTTCTTTTGTGTTCCGAATGCCACAATTTCCACCGCATCCAGTTCATTTACGTTTTGTGAGAGTTGGATGGTAACGTTTGTTTTCCCTTTCAGTGGAAATTCTTGTGTGTTATATCCAATAAAGCTGACTACCAGCACATCCTTTTGAGGAGAAGCCATCAAAATAAACTTACCATCCAGATCTGTGACAGTTCCACTGGTGGGATTACTTTTAAGAGTAACATTCGCTCCAGGTATTCCTTCACCGCTCTCATCAAAGACCTGCCCGGTAATCTTAACTTTTGCATCACTTTGCTGCTGACTCTTTTCATCACCAGTCATTTTCTGTTGCCCATCTTGCGAATATGCTCCTATCGCGACAAAGCAAGCTAGCAGAAACAAATAAAACTTTTCAATTTTCATAAATTATTAGATTAGTTAATGATAAATACTTGTTTTCCATTTAAAAGAGATTCTTTCTCATTTCATTCATAGGCTTTTATATTTTAGATTCAACATTTTTCAGATTACATACAGAAACGTCTCCGATTACCAACCTGCGTGCTCTTCTTTGTTTTCACTCCAATCGGCACTTCGCTTCTTTTCGCCGGTATAGTTCCATTCAATCTCGTCAGTGTATTCTTTTCCATTATATGTTGCAACGGTTTTAATTGTATTCTTACCTTGTTCCAAGGTTACATCATCCAAGACATAGTGCACATCCGTGTAGCCTTGGCGTATACCCGTCAGTTCTTTTCCATTAAGATACACTTGCGGTGTACCTATGTTAGAATAAACAGTGACGGAAGTATGTTTTCGTTCGCGGTCGATGTTGCGACGCTGGGTCAGGTAGAGTACGGGATCTTTGCTCCAGTTAGCTTTATACCAGTAATAGGAGTCTTTTTTGATTTTCCGGTCAAAAGTGATCAACCCCTTCAAGTTACGGGCAGGTACACCGCCACGGCTCCACATCGGTACACCAAAGTCAAACATATTCCAAAGATAAGAAGCGATGATATAGGGATGCTTTGCAATGACACTCCATTGGTATTCATGTGTCTTGGTCTGAAAAGTTTCCGGATAGAAAGACTTTCCCCAGTTCAGAGCATCACCCAGATATTCTGTCTGATGGTCCAGATTTGCATCAGCACCATATTCCGTCAACATCAGTTTCTGCCACGGGTATTTCTCCTCCAGCCCTTTTATCCAAGGCTCGATATCCTGCAACTTTTTCTCATACCATCCGAAGTAGCGGTTCATTCCCTGAATATCCGCATTTTGATTGACCGGATGCTCTGCATGGCCATAACCATTTACAGATACAGTGTAGCGGTCAGGATCCTCTGTCTTGGCCAGATTATGCAGAGTTTGTGTCAGTCCTGCCGTATATTCGTGGGGCTGGTATACTTCATTGTGCAATCCCCATACATAAATGGAAGGGTGATTGAAACTTTGACGAATCAGTTCACGAAGCTGAGACTGTGCATTTTCGGCTTCATATCCTGTCACCCGATTCACAAAAGGAATCTCTGCCCAGATGACCAATCCCAAAGAATCGCAACGGGAATACAGGTAATCCGACTGTTGATAGTGGGCGAAACGGACAGTAGTTGCTCCGATATCCATAATCTGAGCCAAGTCGAAATCATGTTCTTTGTTGGTAAGCGCACTACCCAATCCCCACCAATCCTGATGACGGGTTACCCCATACATCGGGTATTTCTCACCATTCAAGTAGAAACCTTTGCCTGGCACAATCTCATATCTACGAACACCCAATGGCTGTACCACCTCATCAATTACTTTTCCGTCCGCCAGTAAGCGGGAAATAACCTTATATAAATAAGGGTCCTTACGTCCCTGCCACAGATGCGGTTTATTCAGTTTGAAGGTAGAAATGTAAGTCTGTGTTCCCTGCGGAGTGAGTACCAAAGGAAGGCGATGGGAAGTGACCTTCTTGCCATTCTGCGTATAAATGGTATTTTCGAGTACCAAGTCAGCAGGAGTAAGACTTCCATTGTCCAGCTTCACTTTCACTGTGATATCGGCAGAGCGTTTCGATACATTCCTTTGAGTAATATATACACCCGGAGAGGCACAATCGGTAACTGTAATGTTATTCTGTTCAGTAATAATCAGCCATACCGGACGATAGATACCTCCGTAAACCCCAAAAAGATTGTGATTTACCGGAATCACATCAGGACGTGAAGCATTATCCGCCTTTACCATTATCTCATTCTCAGCTCCCAGTTTCAATGCGGTTCCAATTTCAAAAGCAAAGGCGCTGTATGCTCCCCGGTGCATTCCGACAAGTTTACCGTTGACATACACTTCTGTGTTGGCGCCCACACCTTCAAAGCGAAGAAATACACGCTTCCCTTTCAACTCATTGCCAAAGAATTGTGTTTTCCTGTAATAACCAACTCCTTCATAGAAAGCATCAGCTTTTACCTGCATATCTTTAGCGTTCCAGGTATGAGGCAAGTTTACAGTTTCCCAGTCCGCATTCCATTGAGCAGCGACCTTCACCGGGTCCTGTGAAAAAGGCCCGCGTTTGAATAGCCATCCTTCATTGAAAGAGGTCACTTCCCAGGCAGAGAGTGAAAGAATCTGCCCGATAAGCGCTGATAAAATGAGTATATATTTAAACTTCATAGAATCGTTTCTTTATCATTTATGTTAAAGCATCTCGATAAATACTTTTTGTTCCTTTAGCTGCACGAACTTTAAGCTGAATTACATAAGGTTCACCCGGATTCTTTTTAGGAACAGATACGTTATATTCATTGCGGGTTGTCTCAACAACAGTGATATCTTCACCGGTAGTCAGCAAAGTGGCTTTTTCTACTGTAATGCCTTTCGGAGTCTTTACAATCAACCGTTCACTATAAGGCTGATTGAATACTACCATATAAACTTCATCGTTTTTACCACGTGTATAATATCCCCAGTCTTGTTTTTCAAATCCGGCATAATCGCAAGCATAAACAGCTTTTCCGTAACGATTCATCCACTTACCAATCGCTGTAGCCATTGCTTTCTCTTCGGGACGGAAATCACCATCTGCCTGAGGCCCGAAGTTGACAACCATGTTTCCACCCATCGAAACAGCGTGTACAATGCGGTCAATGACTTCAATCGGAGTTTTCACATAGCTCAATGACCAGTCTTTGTGATATCCCCATTGATTTTCGGGTATAGTCATGCAGGCTTCCCAGTCCCACTGTGTAACTTTGAGATCTTTCACCGGATCGGGCAAGCGGCGTTCGTAACCGGATTCGTAGTCACCCATCAGACGACCATTGCTATCAAAATGACGCTTTCCTTTGTCATCAGCACGCAAGCGGCTATTGATGGCAACACCCGGAACGAGTTCCTTCAACATTTGCTCTGCATGAGCTGTCCACCAACCATTCTTTTTAATGCTGGCATCCCACGTACCATCAAACCAGAAATCTTTAACGGTCGGGTAACGTGTTGCCAGTTCTTTCAGTTGATTGTCGGTAAATTCAAGGAAACGGCTGAAGGCGATACTATCTTCTTTTGATTTTATATCATAACGATAATCCGGATTACTCCAGTCCATCACTGAGAAATAGAAGTGTACATCAATTCCTTCGTCATTATAGGCTTTCACCAACTCGCCTAATATATCACGCTTATACGGGGTATTTGCTACAGTATATTTAGTATACTTACTAGGCCACAGACAGAAACCTTCATGATGTTTCGTTGTAATCTTGACATACTTAGTACCCATTTCTTTGGCCATCTTTGCCCATTTCTTTGCATCGAGTTTCGTAGGGTTCCATTGGTCCATCAGTTTCAGCCATTCATCAGCAGGTACTTTTGCCCAGCTTTTCAGCCATTCGGCAGCTCCGCCATATACTTTTCCGTTCCATTCTCCCCCGGGGATAGCATACAGTCCCCAGTGGATGAAAGCACCCAGACGGTTGTCACGGAACTTCTGCATGGCAGGGTCTTGCCGTTTACCTTCATTCGTAGCTCCATATTTCAAAGGAATTTCCTTCTTTGCTTCTTGAGCAAACGTTACAGAACTGACAGTAATCAATAATAAGAGTAATGTTATTAATCTGCTTTTCATGCGATAAATTATTGTGTTTTTCATACTTATTTTATTGTCTTTGATTCTATGTATTAAAACAGAATGAAAGCATTGCAAAAATAGGAGACCTATATGACATCCATAAACACAAATTTTGCAAAAAGAACATTTCTGCATCCACATGGAAGATTTGGTCACCTATAATGGAAGATTTGGATACATCGCCCTTCTTTTTCTACACAAATGATGTTATCCAACGTATAGTAACCTATAGGCAGACATTGGGGGGATTAATACCTGGTTTGTCAGGTATTAACAGCTGATATATCAGGTATTAACAACTGAATTGTCGGATATTAATAGCTGATATGCCGGATATTAATACTTGAGAAGTCAGGTAATGAAACAACTACTCCTTCCTACTCCTGACTCCTTGCGGAGCAATCCCGAAGAAGGCTTTAAAGGATTTGCTGAAATAACGGGGAGAAGAAAAGCCGAGCCGAACGGAAATCTCTGTTATATTTAGTTCCGGATGCTCTGTCAGCAAAGACATAGCTTCATCCAGCTTCACTTTCAAGATGAACTCATTCGGAGTCAACCCGGTCATTTGTTTAAACTGCATATATAATTTGCTACGTCCCATACATAATTCTGAAGCAAGCGCAGTAACATCAAAATCAGGGTTCTCAAAATTCTCTCTGACAATATTTACACATTTCGTCAGCAGTTCTTTATCTTTCTCATTAATAGCTTCCGCTACAGGAGATTCCGTAATGACCTTACCCGCATAATGTGCAATCAGACGTTTCTTGTTTTTTATCAAGTTATTGCAACGGGCCACCAATACCTTTATATTAAAGGATTAAACGGTTTCGTTATATAATCATCCGCTCCGAACATCAAACCTTCTACAACATATTCCACAGAAGTCTGTGCTGTCAACAGAACGACAGAAATATGAGAAAGTTCTACATTGGTCTTGATTTTATAGCACAAGTCCTTACCTGACATCTCAGGCATAATCACATCACTTACTATCAGATCCGGTTGTATTTGTTGCGCCATCTCCAGTCCTTCGCGTCCATTACACGCAGTATATACATTATACATCGGTAAGAATATATCTTCCAGCATGGACAATAGTTCGGTATTATCATCTACCAAAAGAATCGTAGGCTTATCTTCTTCATCCATATTTTTCTGCGATTCAGGTTCTTTTATCTCTTCCGCCATCAACTGTCCATAAGAAGATACAGAAGCTTCTGGAATAATCAGTGACTCCCGACCTTCCGTCACAGCCATCTCTTCATCACTGAAATGTCGGTTTCCTAAAGGCAGAGACAAGATAAACTTAGTACCCTCACCAACAGTACTTTCTACCTCAATCTTTCCATGATGCATATTCATAATTCCTTTTGCCAACGCCAATCCGATGCCTGTCCCCAAAGTAAAAGAAGAGGAAGAAGAGGCATTGTCCGTCTGATAGAACCGGTCGAATATCTTCGAAATATGTTCAACCGGAATCCCAATACCCGTATCACACACTGAAACTACGGCCTGTGAAGCAACTTTCCTTACTTCTACAGTTATATTTCCCTTATTGGATGTATACTTAAAAGCATTCGACAATAAATTAAAAATCACTTTCTGTAACTGTATTGGATCAAACCAGACAGAAATCGTTTCTTCTACAGAATCAAAGCGATATGTGATCTCCTTTTTTTGTGCATATTCATAAAAACACATATAAATCTGACGAGTAAAAGTAACCAAATTCTGTTCTTCAACTCTGAGTTTCAAATAACCCTGCTCCTGTTTGCGAAAATCGAGCAACTCGGAGATCAAATTCCGCATATGCCAGGCGTTTTTATATATACGCTGAATACGATTATAAACGGTTGTGCCCAAATCCATTTGCATCAATACTTCAATTTGCCCCAGAATAAGCGTTAATGGAGTACGAAATTCATGAGAAATATTAGTAAAGAAGCGCAATTTTACCTGATTGAGTTCTTCAATCCTCTCTTTTTCTTTTCGCTCAAACTCCAATGAAGACCTCAGAGCCGCCTGCCGTGTTTTAAAACGAACAAATGCGACCATCAATGCAGTCAGACAAAGGGCATAAAACAGATATGCCCATATGGTAGCATAAAAAGGAGCGGAAACATGTATATTCAAGCAGATTGCATCTTTCAAACTCTCCTTATTTTCCATCGAACGGACTTTGAGCGTATAGTCTCCAGGAGGCAGATTGGTGTAAGTAACCGTAGTGCCCGAAGTCTGGGTCCACACCTTATCGAAGCCATCCAGATAATATTCAAACAAACGATTACGGTCACTATTATAATTAAAAGTAGCAAATTCCACTGTTACGTTATTCTGTTGATAGCTTAAAAAGATATCCGACGTTTTCGCCAATATCTCAGTCAGGATGCCGGACTCATCACCAGGAGCTATTTCGTCATTGAAAATAAACAATTTATCAAAATTCAAGAAGCTTTTGACCTGAGATTCATAAAAGGACCGCTCTTGAAACATAGCCAATCCATTGGTACCACTGATATAAATAATCCCATTTTTGCTTCGATATAAAGCGGACCCCAAATTATAAGTCTGACGAAACAAGTGATAAGTCTCTTCTGTAACCTCTTTTTCACGATCAAAGATAGAAAGCCCTTTCCCATGCAAAACAAGCAGACAATTATCCCGGGCAGACTCGCAGATATAATAACAATAATTACTCGGAAGTACTCCATTGGTAGTTCCGTAAGACTTGAAAGTATCCTGTTTCTCCTGATACTTGAATATCCCCGCGCCAATTGTACTAAAATAAATATCTCCTTTATTATCTTCAAAAATATGCACGGTTTTGTATCTTCCTACCGTCAACGTGTCTTTCTCGCTATCCGCCATATATTGAGTCACTTTTGAAGAAGATAAATTGACGCACACTATCCCTCCGCCACCAACAGCAAGCCACATACGCTGCCGGCTATCGATCAAAAACGTTTCAAAAGCATATTCCCGACTGATCAATTTCTGAACAGACGGATCATCCGTAAGCGGTGAGAATTTCTCGGTCACCGGATCAAAAAACACCGGACCACCTTGTGTCAACATCGCAATGCCATCCTTATACTCCTGAATATCGTTCACAATCTCATGAGGCAACGAAGCAGGGTCACCGGTAACATGATGGAGAGTGTGCCCCTTGTTCGATTTTAAATCCAGAACGAACAATCCTCCTAAATGAGTCCCCGCATACAATCGATTATTCTCCTTTCTATAAAAGATCGACTTGACATTATTACTCCCTAATGTCCCCTGATCTCCTTTA
>OCPV01001072.1_pt1 | contig 16366 bp, 9 predicted proteins | sample 1538511 | NCBI WGS metagenome assembly OCPV01 (sample SAMN04571704, study PRJEB22368) | human gut metagenome | biome: human gut; material: stool | host: Homo sapiens | place: Luxembourg | collected 2012-08-30 | reverse complement strand
GGTGCAAATTTTCTATAGAATTAAAGAATTTTCCCCCTGATTTATCGGGTGAGCCGATGTAATCCTCATGAAGTTGGTTAGAAGTTCAAAAACCACTGTTCCTAAGTTGGAATGGGAAGGTTTCTAACCAAAGGAGAGCCAGAATACCTGCTAAAGTCTTACAATAACATCAAGCTTTCAGGATAAGAGCACGTGTCATACAAAAAACAATTCAGTTTATTTTTTGAGACATTATCAATAGAAGCTTGCTGTTTTATTTCGTGAACCAATAAAACACTATATGAGGCTTTTAGCATCTGCTATTTTAGCTTTGTGCATACAATCGGTATGCGCCCAAAGCATATTGAAAGATCCGAAGGAACTTTCCGTGCTATTGAACGAGATCGTGGTCACCGGTACGGGTACCGAACACTATCTGAAAGACGCCCCTGTGCAAACAGAGGTAATCACCGGCAAAGCCCTTGACAGTTACCAAGGACGCAGTATGCAAGATATTCTGGAAGGGCTGAACGCTTCCATCACCTTTAATCCGAGCGACATGGGTAGTGGCATCCAGATGAACGGATTAGGTAACGATTACATCTTGATCCTTATCAATGGCAAACGGATCAACGGAGATACCGGCGGACAAAACGACTTGAGTATTATCAACCCCGCCAATATCGAACGTATCGAGATCGTAAAAGGTGCCGCCTCTTCCCTGTATGGCTCGGACGCTATCGCCGGTGTTATCAATATTATCACGAAAAAGAACCGGGATAAAGTGAGCCTATCGAATACGACTCGTGTCGGATCATATGGAGATATATTGGAAAGCGTACAAATCGGCTTTGGGCATAAGAGAGTGAATTCCACCACCTCACTTAGTACGACCCACACGGACGGCTGGCGAAATACGACCCAAGAATGGGACCATCACGAGGTAATGGATGGAACCGTGACACGAACCGTAAACCGATCCACGAACTTTACGTTAAGGGAGAACTTAACCTACAAAGTGAACGACCGGCTGAGCCTTTCGGCCGATGGCTCTTTTTACCAGAAATGGAATTATCGTCCGCACGGCGCATTCAAGTATTATACCTATGATCAATTCTACCGGAACTTCGATGTAGCCGGAGGAGCTAAATACGCATTGGGAGGGCAGAACTTCCTTTCGGTAGATCTAACGTATGGTAACTATAGCTATTTCTATAATTACCATCATAAAGATGTCACGAACTTCTTCGATCCGGAGACGGGTTTACGTATTACCCGTTATCCGGGGGAACATATTCTGGAAACCTCTCAACAACGTTTCCTAGGACAAGCCAAAAGCGTATTCCACCTCGGGGAAAACAATATCCTAAGCGCCGGACTCGAATATCAATACGATCATTTGAAATCTCCCCGGCGTATCGAGAACGGGAAAGCCTCCGTATTTACGGCTTCCGCTTATGTACAAGACGAATGGAATCCGACGGATCGGTTGAATGTGACGGTAGGTGGGCGCTTCGTCGTGCACCAAGAGTTCGGGGCTACGTTTACCCCTAAAGTCTCCGCCATGTACAAACTAGGCGACTTCAATATCCGAGCCACATACTCAAATGGATTTAAGGCTCCTACCTTAAAGGAGTTGCACGATGATTATATCACGCAGATCGGCGGCGGCCCGTGGAAACATTATTATGGTAATAAGGATTTAAAACCGCAAAAGTCCAATTATTATTCGGCGAGCGTAGAATATCATGCGTCGAACCTGCAGATCACGGTAACAGGATTCTACAACCGTATCAAGAACATGATCGCCTTGACCGAGATCCCGACAAGCGCCGAAGACCGATTGGATGAGATCGAGGCCAGCATGCAACACAAGAACTTATCCAAAGCCCGCTCTTTCGGGGGAGATATATCGCTCACCTATCAAATCCTATCTTCCTTGGCTATTGGTGGAGGCTATAGCTATACGGATGCCAAAGCGCAATATACGGATGATCCAGCCGACCCGAATTATATGCTCTACACCCCGATCAACGGAACCTCATTCCATAATGCCAATTGGAAACTAGCATGGAACCATGCGTGGAAAAAGTATAAATTGGATGTCACCTTGTTCGGCCGATACCAATCCACCCGCTTTTATATCACGGACGGTGATGGAAAAAGTTATCAGCTATGGCGATTGAATACCCGTCATAACGTATTGAAAAAGAAAAAATGGAACCTAGATATCAATGTCGGTATCGATAATATCTTCGATTATGTGGATCGTACCCCGTTCGGACGCCATCGTGGAACTACGTCTCCCGGACGGACTTGGTACGCCTCCTTTATCGTGAAATTTCAGAATAAACATAAACTATAAACAATCTTAAAAGTTAAATGCGATGAACAAATTTAAGTACCTTTTGCTTGCGGCGAGTCTATTTGCCTCAAGCGCAGTTTTTACCTCCTGTGATGATGGAGACGACGACAATACCGCAAACCCGGCGGAAGAAGTCGTAAAGACAAGTAAGAAACATGACACGGCGATCTTGTTGTGTACATTCGGTAGCACATTCAAGGAGTCTATCAAGACTTACGACGCAACATTGGCCGATTTCCAGAACGCATTTCCCGATGCGGACATCTATTTGTCATTTACCTCCCGTACTTGCGTGAATCGTGTAGAGGCAGAGACCGGTATCGCACGTTACCAACCGGACCTTTGGTTACAAGCTCTAGGAAATGCCGGTTACAAGAAGGTAGCGGTACAGTCCTTACACATCATCCCGGGTGAGGAATACCTAAGCTTGATGAATACGGACGTGAAGAAGAAATTCATGATCGAGTCTTTCCCGAGTGTTCAAGTCGTAAAAAGCCCTTGTTTGGTATACGACGAGGATGATGTGGAAGCCGTAGCGAAAGTCCTATACAGCCACTACAGTGATAAATTGGCTGATAACAAGAACATCCTTTTATTAATGGGACATGGTAACCCGGATAAAAACTATAACGCAAATACGAAATACACGGAAACAGAAGAGGCTATGCAAGCCTTGGCCGCTAACAAAAATGTATTCGTAGGTACCGTTGATTACGGAGATATGTTGTTCTGGCCGGAAGAAGGCGAACCTAATGAGGAATGTGTCTATTCCAAACTTACCAAATACTGCGAGGATCATAACTTAAAACCGGAAGAGATCACGATCTCCTTAGCTCCGTTCATGTCTATCGCCGGAGACCATGCGCATAATGACCTTTGGGGTATCGAGGAGGATGATGATTTCAGCGCTGCCGCTCCTAACGCCGACGCTTGCTGGAGACTAAAACTTTTGAAGATGGGCTTCAAGATTGACACGAAAGAAAGCCATAACGGAAGTTTAGAGAACTGTAAGATCATAGGCTTAGGCGATTACGACGCTGTTCGTCAGATCTGGGTGAACCATCTAAAAGCATTATATAATGATGCGGAGGCTTGGGAAACCGGAGAAGACTACCAGTAAATAATTGAGAATTGAGAATTGAAAATTGGTTCAGTAAGTACTCACTAATTTTCAATTCTCAATTTTCAATTGTTCAGTGTGTATATAATTTCTTTCGATCAAAAATCGTCGCCCGTTTATATTTCATGGCGAAACGGATGTGATCGATAAATAAAGACCGGATCGCCGGATTCTCACCTAGAGGCTTTAAATAAATATCCACATCGAAACCCTGTTGACGTAGCCCTTTCTGCCAGAAATCCGTAACCGTATTTTCCGTACCTCGAATCAGTACGAACATAAAAGGAATCAACTGCACACGCTTATGACCGGCTTGGCGCATTTGCTCACCTACATCCTCGATCGTAGGGAAACCCTCACGGGTTCCGGTATAATAATCTTTCATTCCTTTGGTCTGGAACATATACCCCAATTTCGCATAAGCCGAGTTACTGGCATGATAAGTTCCGTGCGCCACCAATAACTTAGCCCCATTTTTAGTCACTCCAGAAGGTGAGGAAACCGCTTTCATCACCGCCTCATAATCGGTATCATCATATAACAAGGGATTACCTACACGCAAATCCTTAAACAAACCTTTTCGCTGTTCCGCCTCTTTGCGGATCGCTTCCATCTCCACACCCTCTATAATGATAGTCGGTTGGATTATCACATGGGTAAACCCTTGATCACGCAACTCTACCAAGGCGTCCGCCGGCAACTGAACCCAAACACCTTGCGCCCTCAACCGACTCACTACGCTACGGGCGCTATAAGCCTGCCGGACTTCCACGTCTGGGAAAGCCTCCTTGACACGCTTGTTCATCACATCGAGTACTTGGGTACGAGCTTCCGGGTAAGCACTCCCGAAATGTACCATCAAGATCGCTAACTTATCTCCCTTTTCCATGCTCTCCCGGATATCGGAAGCGTAAAACTCCCGCCCGGGTTTCGCCCATAATGAACAGGCGAGCCCAAGCAGGAGTGAACAAACAAACATGGATCGTAAAAATCCCCTATACATTATTATATTAGTTAATAGTTGACATGTGACAGTTTACTGCTTGAAACGGACCAGAAGGCTGACGTAATAGGTACGGCCCGGGGTCAATGTAGCGTAATTGTAATTAAAGGGACGATCATCTACATAATCAAAAAGGTTCTCGATACCTACTCCCGGTTCCAACAAGAAATCGCCGGCTCTAAACGTATGGCTCGTATTGAGATTCCACAAGGAATATTTCGGTGCGTATCCATAAGAAGTAGAATAACGTTCCCCTTGGATACGTCCGTTAAAATTCACGTTCAGCTTATACTTATTCCAAGTATGAGACCACATAGCCGCTACCGTACCACTATGCTTAACGGTCTTATCCAAAGGTTCATCCTCGTATACGTTCTTTCCATCCATGAAACTATAGCCACCATTCAAGGTAAAGCCCGCTCCCAGATAACTATTGAAGGTCACGTTAATACCTTTGATCTTCGCTTTATCGATATTCGCACGCATCTGTATCTCATCATAGTCCGTACCATGGGCAGTGTTATAAGCATCCCGTTCCGCCGTATCCAACATCTTATAGTTAATCATGCTACGCACGTTATTCATAAAAGCGGATACGGACAAAGAGAAATACCGCATCGTATATTCAGCGCTCAACGTGAAATTGTCGCTCTTCTCCGGGTCCAGATCCGGATTACCGATCGTAAGGCGAGTCGCTCCGGACGCTTTCTTCTCCGATTCCGTATACAGCTCTTTCAATTCAGGTGTACGGAAACCAGCCGCATACGATCCGCGGAAATTAAAACCGCCTACCTTATACAGCAAAGCCACGTTAGGAGTCGCATAACTCTTAAAATTCTCATGGTAAATATAGCGCAAACCCGCGTACGCTTGGAAATGCTCATTGATATTGATCTCGTCTTGAGCATAAAGCGCGGTCGTGTACATACTTTTACCCGCTATGTTATCCGTCTCGCTACTCAGTAACTCTTTAATGAACTCTGTACCAGCCGAAAGCTTATTATATTTGCCCAGACGAAAGATTCCCTTGACATTCAAGTTATGGTAATGAATCCGTTTCGTCATATCACTCTCTCCGCTTTTCTTTCCATCAAAGAAATCCTTATACGTACTATGATTGTCCGACAGATAATCAGCGTTCAAATAAGAGTTCTTATTAATCATGTATTGAGCGCCCGCCCCATAAGTGAACGTCTCTTTTCTCATATCATAGTTGGTCGTATTCACTTTATCCATTGGCATCGGACGATCGCTGGAACGTCCAAAGAAAGTACCACGCACATAAAAAGACAAACGATCCGTAGCGTCGTACGTGAAACGTTGGTTGATCACGTTCCGGTGAAATCCCTCGGAAGCTTGCTTATTGGTAGGAACCAACTCGCCTTTACTCTCCGTATAGGGATTTAATTGCCAACCATCGGCCCGTTGATATTGATAAGAAGTATATGAACCGAACTTCCCTACATTCACGTCCGCATTGACCGACTGCAAGAATTGGTTCTTGCTACCATAACGGCTATTGCTCGTCACGTTCACCTTATTGCGGGAATCATCCGTGATGATATTGATAACGCCGGCGATCGCGTCGCTACCATACAAAGCGGAAGCGGCCCCGTTCAAGATCTCTACCCGCTTTACGTTAGACATATCGATACGGGAATAGGTATCATCGCCGGCCAAACGCTTACCGTTTTCCAAGATAACCACGTATTTCTCTGTCAATCCGTTCATATTCATCGTAGCCCCCTGTCCGTTTTCCATAAATACGATACTCGGATTCAGCTTGGTCATCGCATCTTGGAAATTGGTTACGCTCGCCTCTTTCAAGGCTTTTCCCGTAAGCACTTTCACGGGAATAGGGGAATTACTCATGCGGCGATGCGAACCGGTACCGGTTACCACCACTTGATCGATATTCACATACTTTTCTTTCAGCTTAATAACGACATCTTTTTCCGAGTGATCCGTTTGATACACGCCTTGCTCATAGCCAAGGTAAGTCACACGAATACGATGTCTACCATCGGGAAGGTTCAGCTCAAATTTTCCGCTGGCATCCGTGGTTGTACCATTCAAGGATTCCGACACGCGGATATTCGCACCCGGAATTGGTTCATTACTTTCATCCACGACCTTACCCTGTAAACGTACCTGCGCAAATGATACGTTTATCGCACAACTTACAGCTAAAGCCGCGCACAAACACTTTCTTTTCATAAACGATTTGTTATTATGTATATTTCCGCTTTCCTGACCCCGAGAAAAACAGCAATAAAAACGCTTGGCAGGTTTCCTGACTTACCTCGTAGAAAACGACCTTCCCGTCTTTTACAGACAGTGGTATGAGAAATGTTTTCTACTTTACAAAAGCTTACAGTAGCGGGCACTGCTCCGGATTCACACCGGATTCCCTCTTTATGACGAAACCGGATGGTTTTACGTCATCACCAAAACGGGGGCAAAAGTATGAATTATTTTATATAAACAAAAATATATCCCGGCTTATGTTCTTTAAAAGCTTTACAAAGAGAAGCTTATAACACACCACATCGCCAAAAAGGAAAACAAAAGCAATCATACAAGATGGAAAGTTTTCCAAAACTTTTTACAACACACTACAAATTAACACCTTAACATAATTTAATCAGCAAAAAGTTTTCCAAAAAGAAAATCATATAGAGTAATAAGATACCTTTGCACGCATAATCAATCACAAATTAATCGACATCATGATACAGACAGTTGTTAAACGGGACGGGCGTATCGTTGGCTTCAACGAGGAGAAGATAGTAACCGCTATCCGTAAAGCCATGTTGCATACAGACAAGGGAGAAGATATGCAACTGATTCGCCAGATCACAGACCATATCTCATTCAAGGGAGAACCTCAAATGACCGTAGAGGCGATTCAAGATGCCGTGGAACTGGAATTGATGGCCAGTAGCCGGAAGGACGTAGCGCAGAAATATATCGCTTACCGAAATCAGCGAAGCGTAGCCCGCAAGGCGAAAACACGGGATATGTTCTTGGAGATTATCAATATCAAATCCAACGACATCACCCGCCGGCATGATGATGAAATTCTCCAGCGAGACCACCAAGCCGTTTGTCGATGACTATTTATTGAGCGAAGAGGTCAAGGAAGCCGTATCTAACAACTACCTCCATATTCATGATAAAGATTATTATCCGACTAAAAGCTTGACCTGCGTACAACACCCGTTGGATCGCATCCTGAAATACGGGTTCTCCGCCGGTCATGGCGAATCACGTCCGGCTAAACGAATCGAAACCGCAAGCATCCTTGGCTGTATCTCTCTAGAGACCGCCCAAAACGAGATGCATGGCGGACAGGCGATACCGGCGTTCGATTTCTACCTAGCTCCTTACGTACGTAATAGCTTTATCGAGGAAGTAAAGACCTTAGAGGATTTATACGGACAGGATTTCTCCCACTTATATAATAAGCCTATCGACGATTACCAGACACAGACCTTGGATGGATTAAGCGGTGATAGACGCGTCATACAACATGCCATCAACCGCACGGTAAGCCGTGTACACCAATCGATGGAGGCTTTTATCCATAATATGAACACGATCCATTCCCGTGGAGGCAACCAAGTGGTATTCAGCTCCATCAATTATGGAACCGACACCTCGGCGGAAGGTCGTTGTATCATCCGGGAGTTATTAAAAAGCACTTACAGAGGCGTAGGTAACGGCGAGACCGCTATCTTCCCGATCCAGATATGGAAAAAGAAACGAGGCGTAAGCTATCTGCCGGAAGACCGTAACTACGATCTTTACCAATTGGCCTGCAAGGTCACCGCCCGTCGTTTCTTCCCGAACTTCTTGAATCTCGACGCGACCTTCAACCAAAGCGAGGATTGGAAAGCGGACGATCCTCAGCGCTATATCCACGAGGTAGCGACCATGGGATGCCGTACCCGTGTATTCGAGAATCGTTTCGGACCAAAGACTTCTATCGGACGAGGTAATCTATCTTTCTCGACGATCAATATCGTACGATTGGCTATCGAGTGCATGCAGGTGGAGAACAAGGAGGAACGTATCGCCCTGTTTTTCGCCAAACTGGATCATATGTTGGAACTTACGGCTCGTCAGTTGCATGAGCGTATGGAGTTCCAGAAAACCGCTTACGCAAAGCAATTCCCGTTGTTGATGTCTTCCTTGTGGTTAGGCTCGGAAAAATTGAAGCCTAACGATTCGATAGCCTCCGTTATCAACCAAGGCACCTTGGGTATCGGCTTTATCGGACTGGCCGAATGCTTGGTAGCCCTTACCGGGAAGCATCATGGCGAAGATGAGGATTCGCAGGCCTTAGGCATAAGGATCGTTACGTATATCCGGGATCGCGCCAACCAATTCTCTGAGCAATACCAACACAATTATAGCGTACTGGCAACTCCGGCTGAAGGCTTGTCCGGCAAGTTCACGGGAAAAGATCGTAAGAAGTTCGGATCGCTTCCGGGTATCACGGATCGGGATTATTATACGAACTCTAATCACGTCCCGGTATATTATAAGTGCAGTGCCCGTCATAAAGCCGAAGTGGAAGCTCCTTATCATGATTTGACTCGTGGCGGCCATATCTTTTACGTAGAGATGGATGGCGACGCTACCCATAACCCCGAAGCGATCATGCGTGTCGTGGATATGATGGATAAATACAATATCGGATACGGTTCCGTAAACCATAATCGTAACCGTTGTCTGGATTGTGGCTACGAGAACTCCACCCCGAATCTGGAAGCCTGCCCGAAATGCGGCAGCAAACACTTGGACAAACTTCAACGCATCACCGGTTACTTGGTAGGAACCACCGACCGTTGGAACAACGCCAAGCTATCCGAGCTGAACGACCGCATCACCCACAACTAATTTTCAATTGTCAATTGTCAATTTTCAATTACCATGTTGTCCATCATAGATATCATCGAAGATACCACCGTAGACGGTCCGGGATTCCGGACCGCCATCTATGCGGCGGGTTGCCCGAACAAATGCCCGGGTTGCCACAACCCCGAATCATGGGATATCCATAAAGGGAAGAAAGTAAGAACGGAAGAGATCGTGGAGAAAGTGCTGGCTGACGAGTTCGCCAACGTCACCTTCAGTGGTGGAGATCCCATGTTCCAGCCGGAAGGCTTCACCGAGGTAGCCAAGGCGATCAAGGAAAAAAGCCAAAAGACGATCTGGTGCTACACGGGATATAAATTCGAGGACCTGATAAAGAACCCGGCACAAGCCGCCTTATTATCCTATATCGACGTATTGGTAGATGGCCGCTACAAACAAACCCTTCGGGATGAGAGCCTTTTATTCCGGGGAAGCAGCAACCAACGGTTAATTGACGTACAAGCTTCTTTAAATAAAAAGGAAATCGTAACATACAAGTACAACCCTTTCATTTAAGGAAATTCTCCAATTATAGCCCGGATATTAACAAGATTTCATACCTTTGTCCCGAATTGGTTCCGTTTCACCCAACCGGGGTTACGGATTAAATGGGAATCAGGTGTAATTCCTGAACAGTCCCGTTGCTGTGAAGCTCTATTTCAAACATTCCGGAAACACTTTCGCCACTGGTATATAAGGATATATATCGGGAAGGCTTTCGGGATGGGAGTCAGTCAGAAGACCTGCCAGTTAGGGAGAAGTCGTTCGCGAGGACAGAGCGGCTTGGTACGAATCATTTTCTAAACAGGTTTTAAATAATGGTGTTATCCTTTGCTAGAAAGGGATACCTCGCTTGCGTATTATCGATGCTGGCGATAGGTATGTCCCATGGACAAAGCAAACTCGACTCTATCCAACACTTGGACGAAGTTACGGTCACGGCCCGGAGTTTCAGCTTTAAAGAGGTAATTCCTTCCCAAAAACTATCGGGGAAAGAATTACAAAATTTGAACAGCCACACGGTAGCGGATGCTTTACGCTACTTCTCGGGCGTCCAATTGAAAGACTATGGGGGCGTAGGAGGTATCAAGACCGTAAACATCCGAAGCATGGGAACGAACCATATGGGTGTTTTCTACGACGGTATCGAATTAAGCAACGCGCAAAACGGACAAGTAGACCTCGGAATGTATTCCTTAGACAATATCGAGGAGATTTCTTTATACAATGGCCAGAAGAGCGATATCTTCCAATCCGCGAAAGATTTCGGTGCGGCCGGTACGCTTTATCTGCGTTCTCGTCGTCCTCGTTTCGAAGAAGGAAAAACAACGAATATCCGTGCCACGATGAAAGTCGGTTCCTTCGACGTTATCAATCCCTCGGCCCTGTTCGAATATAAGATATCAGAAAACGTAGCCGCCTCTTTCAGCGCCGAATGGTTAAGCGGAAGCGGTAAATACAAATTTCGTTACCGCCGTATCAACCCTGCCGGAGAGATCGCTTACGATACGACCGCCGTCCGGGAAAACGGGGATATCAACGCCACCCGCCTAGAGGCCGGATTGTATGGCAAGATGAGCGACGGTACTTGGAATCTTAAGTTCTACAACTACAATTCCGAACGAGGTATCCCGGGGGCTATCGTAAACAACGTATGGCGACGCGGCGAACGAGTATGGGATACGAACTCTTTCATGCAAGGCTCCTATATCAAAGAAATCAATAGTAAATTCAAGACACAGGTCAATGCGAAATACGCTTTCTACCGTACGCATTATGTGAACAACGACGACAAGCTGATTCATGTAGATAACCTGTATAAGCAACGGGAGATTTACCTATCTTCCGCTAATGTCTACTCCATCCTCTCGAACTGGGATGTCTCTGCTTCTTACGACTTGCAATGGAACAAGATGAACGCCGATATGTATGGATTCGTTTACCCGGAACGCTTCACCAACCTCCTTTCGGTCGCTACGGCGCTCCGGTTAGGAAAAGTAAAATTACAGGCCAGCGGACTGGCGACTTTTATCAACGACCGTGTAGAAGAAGGCCCCGCACCGGAAGCCCGGCAAATCCTCACACCCGCCGTGTTCGCCTCCTATAAGCCGTTCGAGAAACAAGACTTTAATGTACGCGCTTTCTATAAACGGATCTTCCGCATGCCCACCTTCAACGATTTGTATTACGCCGATATGGGAAACTCCAAATTAAACCCGGAATACGTAACCCAATATGATGCCGGCTTCGCTTACACGAAAACATGGGAGAACCATCTTTTCTATCGCTTCAAGATACAGGCGGATGGTTATTACAACAAGGTGAAAGACAAGATCATCGCTTACCCCAAAGGCCAGCAGTTCCGTTGGACGATGCTGAATTTGGGTAAGGTAGAAATCAAAGGTATAGATGTCAGTACGGAAACGACCGTCAATCCGGTAAAAGATTTGTTCGTCACGCTACGCGTACAATACACCTATCAAAAGGCCCAAGACTTCACGGATCCCTCGGATACCTATTACGGAGATCAAATCCCTTATATCCCTTGGCATAGCGGCTCCGCCATCGCACAAGCCTCTTTCAAGGGATGGAACCTCAACTATAGTTTCATATATGTGGGAGAGCGGTATAACCAGCAGGAAAATATCAAATACAATTATACGCAACCGTGGTACACCAGCGACATCTCCTTGTCGAAAGATTTGAAATTCAAATTCGGACTTATCAAGGCTGCCGTAGAGGTAAACAACCTGTTAAGCCAAGACTACGACGTGATCCTGAATTATCCGATGCCGAAACGAAATTACAAAGTGTCTTTAACGATCGAGATATGAAAAGACATACATTATATATAATAGGTATCCTGATCGGTTGCGCTTTTTCATCCTGCCGTAAGATCGAGATCGTAGTTCCATCGGAATACGAGCTGGTCTCCGATGGTATCCACCCCGAGGCGAATCCTCAAGGGATGTATTTAGTGAACGAGGGGAATATGGGAAGCAATAAATGTACGCTGGATTATCTGGATTACGTGAACGGTTATTATATCCGTAACCTCTACTCGGAACGGAACCCAAACGTGGTCAAGGAGTTGGGCGATGTAGGCAATGATATCCAGATTTACGGAAGTAAGCTATATGTTGTAGTCAATTGTTCCCATAAAGTAGAAGTATTGGACGCCCGGACTTGTGAGCGGATCACGCAAATAGACATTCCTAACTGCCGGTACATCCGTTTTTACCGGGGAAACGCCTATGTAACCTCTTATGTCGGCCCCGTGCAAATCGACCCGAATGCTCCACAAGGAGCCGTATATCGGGTAGACACGACCAGCCTGAAAATAGACGCTAAAGTCATTGTCGGCTACCAGCCGGATGAATTAGAGATTTTGGGTGAATATATCTACGTAGTGAATTCCGGAGGCTATCGTGCCCCGGAGTACGACAATACGGTTTCCGTCATCGAACTAAACCGTTTCAAGCAAGTCCAAAAGATTCCGGTAGGGATCAATCTGCACCGTATCCGTGCGGATAAATACGGTAAATTATGGGTAACTTCTCGGGGAGATTACGATACGGTACATTCCAACCTGTATGTACTGGAAAAGCGAAAAGGATATAATGAGATGGTGGTTACCGATACCCTGAATATCCCTTGCTCCAACCTTTGCATCAGCGGAGATTCCCTCTTCTATTACAGTACGGAATGGAACGTGAATACGCAGAGTAACAGCATCTCGTACGGAATCATAGATGTCCGTACCAAAGAGGTGATCAGCACGAACTTTATCACCGACGGTAGCGAGAAAGACATTCGTATCCCATACGGGATCATGGTCCATCCCTATACGAAAGACATCTTCGTCACCGATGCCAAGAATTACGTATCCAGCGGGACCCTCTATTGCTACGATAAGAACGGGATACGAAAATGGGGCGTACGTACCGGGGATATCCCCGCCCATATGGTTTTCCTTTATAAATAGAACAGCGTTATGAGACAAGTTTTATATCTATTCATTTCAGGTTTCCTAGCATTTCTATCCTGTACCCAAGACAAGATACAGATGGTTAGCTTGGGTATCGATGATGTCTATTATCTGCCCCGCATGAAAACCTATCTACTCAGCCCGGCCTTTACCGGCGACGAGTATCGGTGGACACTGCACCGGAACGGGACGGACTCTCTCGTATCTACCGAACGTTCTTATATCTTCCTTGCGAAAGATACGGGCACCTATCAGATGACCTTCGAGATCATCGATAAGGAGACCCCCTATAAGCACGATTTTCGTTTCGAGGTGATGCAGGAGGATATAGAGTACAGTCCTTACCTATCCAAGGTATACGACTTTTGTCCCGCACCGGGTCAGTTCGTCAATACGATGCCCGAATACGAGGAAGGCGATACGAAAGAAACCATCCTGAAAAAGGTAGAGGAGAATATCTCCGGTACGAATGACGTGATGATCTCCCTCGGAGGATACGGAGGATACGTTATCTTCGGCTTCGACCATACGGTCATCAACGTCAAAGGGAAGAAGGACTTTATGATCCTTGGGAACTCTTTCTATTCCGACCTGCCGGAATATCAAGAGAAAAAGGGAGGCAGCTGCGAGCCCGGTATTGTCATGGTCTCTTTCGACACGAACCTGAACGGCTTACTGGACGATGAATGGTACGAACTGGCCGGTAGTGAATACTATAAACCGGAAACCATCAAGAATTATCGCATTACCTATGATCGTCCAGATCCCAACAAGATCCCCGAGCCAGACATGGGCCAGCAATGGAGTGACGCTACTTATGTACCATGGAAAGATAATCAAGGCAATACCGGTTATATAGCGAAAAATATATATCATACGCAAAGTTATTATCCGAAATGGATTGAAGAGAATTCCTTGACTTTCTCCGGTACCCGGTTAAAGGATAACGCTACGGACGAGAGTGATACGGGTAAATACTACGTACTCTATTCGTATCCATGGGGATACGTGGATAACCATCCGAACGATTACAAGGATCTGAACAGCTTCGATATCGAATGGGCCGTGGACGCGGAAGGCAATAAGGTGGAATTACCCGGCGTGGACTTTATCAAGGTATACACGGCGGTAAACCAATATTGCGGTTGGATCGGAGAGACCTCGACGGAGATTATCCGTGCGCAGGATTTACACATCGCCACCCCTTCCATCATCGTACCCGATCCGGTAAGCGAACAAATGAAATTACAATACGATCAAGCAATCTTAAAAATAAAAGGCTTATGAAAAAGACGATTACCTTACTTCTCTGTACGTTCGCCACGAGCGGCCTAATGGCCCAAGGCAATACCTCATGGATCGCCGCCGGCATCGATCGGGTCCAAATGAGGGATGTACCGTCACAATCTTCCATCCTGCGTTCCACGGATATGGATTACAGTCAAGGTACATTTATCGTAAACGAGGATTGGTACGGCCATCAGAACAGTACCGTCAATTTCCTTACTCAAGATGGAGAATGGCACTATCGTGTCTTCCAGACCGAGAATCCGGGGCATGAGTTAGGATGTACCACGCAATTCGGTACGATCTATGGCGATAAGTTCTACCTAGTCTCTAAGCAAGAACGAGATCCCGGGGCAAAAATCACCGGAAGCCGGTTTGCCGTATGCGATGCCAAGACCATGAAGGTGATCAAGGAATTCAAGTATATCGCCCAAAACGCCGAGGGCAAATCCATAGCCGACGGCCGTTCCTATCTTCCGGTAGACGAGCACAAAGGCTATATAGGAACCAGCAACGGTATCTGGATCTACGATAGCGATAAGATGGCGATCGGCAAACAAATAGAAGGTTCCGGAAATCCGAACGCCGATGGATACGGTGAGTTGTATTATGCCCAGATCGGTACCATGGTACGTGCTAACGACCTTGTCTTTGCCGTCCATCAACAATATGGTTTATTAATAATAGATCCGAAAACCGATAAAATTATCCGTACCATCGCCGCCCCGATCGAGAAAGAGACTGTAAAAGGGCTAGAGAAGGAGATTCAACGAGGTTTCGGCTCTATCGTTCAATCCAAGGATGGTACGCTCTGGATCAGCATGACCCAGAATACGGCCGGGGATGGTTCCGCCTTGGAATATATGCTGAACTTGAACCCCTATACCTTTAAGGTGGACACGGTAAAGATCCCGTTAAGCGAGACCATCGGTGTCGTTCCAAACTCTTGGTACGCATGGACCGCCGACGGTTTCTGCGCCAGTGCCAAAGAAAATAAGATTTACTGGAACGGACAACCGAAAGAAGGCAGTTGGTTCACGGGGTATCAAATCTGTGGGTATGATATTGACAAGAAACAATTCTTCCAGCTAATCGACCTCCGAAAACAGGACTGGGATTGGCGCTTGTACGGAACCGGATTTCGCCTTAACCCAAAAACCGACGAGCTATACACCTTCTTGTATCATGAGTTCCAAGATCCTACGCACATGTTAGCTCGTATAAATAACAAAGGCGAAGTGGTACAAGAATATTCGATGATCGTCAACTATTGGTTCCCGGCTATCCCGGTTTTCCCGGATAACGCCGCACCGGTAGTATCTTCCGGTTTCCCTTCCTCTATCGTATTAACCGAGGAAAAGCCAGTCTATAAACTCGCTTTAGGCAATATGGTGACCGATGAGGACAATATGGATGCCGCCATCGTAAAATCAGTCTCATCCGTTACTCCCTCCAGCCCGATTAACGCGATCGTTCGTAATGACTCCTTAATCATCAGTACGACCTCAGATATCAAGGAATATCAGAAGGCTACAATAACCGTCCGCTTCAACTCGAACGGAAAGATCGTCACCAAGAACATGGTCGTAACAACCGAAGAAGCACCGACAAGCATAGAAGAGGTCTCGCAGCCGACCTTGAAAATCTATCCGAACCCGGCGGTTAACTCGATACAAATCAATATCGATACCCCGGCGAAGA
>OCPV01001070.1_pt1 | contig 16393 bp, 23 predicted proteins | sample 1538511 | NCBI WGS metagenome assembly OCPV01 (sample SAMN04571704, study PRJEB22368) | human gut metagenome | biome: human gut; material: stool | host: Homo sapiens | place: Luxembourg | collected 2012-08-30 | reverse complement strand
CCAATAAGAAAAGCAGTTAGATGCTTTTTAATAAAAGATAATAAAGTAGTAGTAACAAAATATAAAGAAGGAAATAAAAAAGCAGGATATTATGAAATACCAGGTGGGAAAATTGAAGAAGGAGAAATTCCAGAACAGACAGTTATAAGAGAAATGCGCGAGGAAACAGGACTAAAAATTAGAAACTTAAAATATAAGGGAAATATGATTATTGAATATCCAAATAGAATATTTGATTTTGATATATTTATATGTAATGAATGTGAAGGAAAACCACAAGACTTTGAAGAAAATACATCAGAGTGGATAGAAATTAATGAATTATTGAAAAAAGAAAAAATATTATCTAATATAATGATTTTAGATAGATTTTTTATTAAAGGTTTAACTGATGAAAAATGTAAATTTAAAATGCAGATACAAGTAGACGAGAAAGAAAACATATTAAGTGTAAATTATAAATTGGAAGAGAGGTAAGATATGGAAAATTATTTTATAATACATGGCTCATTTGGAAGCCCTTTTGGAAATTGGTTTAGTTGGTTACATGATTTTATAGAAGATGAAGGGAAACAAGTATATGTACCAGACTTTCCTACTGGAGTAGGATATCAAAATTATGAAAATTGGAGTAAATTGCTTAAATATTATTTGGATTTAGGTTTAATAAATGAGAATACTACAATTATAGGACATAGTATTGCACCAGTATTTATATCAAAATTTTTAGTAGAAAATAAAGTAAAAGCTAAAAAATTAATATTTGTATGTGGATTTAATAATTATCTAGGATTAAATGAAGAATATGATGCAGTTAATAAATCAATGTATTTTGATAACTTAGAAGATGTAAAACAATATTCAAATGAAATAATTTGTTTCTATTCAGATAATGATCCATATGTAAAATATGAAGTCGAAAAAGATTTTGCAGATAAAATTGCAACAGAGCAAGTTTTTATTCCAAAAGCAGGACACATCAATAGTGAAAGTGGATATGATACTTTTGAAGATATAGTGAATTATATTTAATAAACAAATTTTAATAAATTGTATTAAAAGATAAATAAATAGGGTGTATTGGAGGATTAAAATGATATTATTTTCAAATGAAGTAAAAAATATGAAAGAATTAGAGGAAATAGTAAAAAATAATGATTCAGTGTCAAAAGAATATGAGGTTGCAGTTATTGTATATGCCTTTGATAAAGAAAATAAAATAATATTTCAAAGAAGAGGTTTAGGGTGTCGAGATGAACAATTGAAATTGGAAACTATAGGAGGAAGAGTAAAGAAAAACGATATAGATTTTAGAACAGCCTTACAAAGAGAAATCACAGAAGAAGTTGGAACAGATGCAAATATTGAAATAGAAGATTTTATAATTTCTACTTATGCAAAAACATATGATACAAGATATAATAAAGAACAATCATGGATATATCTTGTCTATAAAGGGAATCTAGAAAGTGGTCAATTAAAAATAGCAGAGCCAGACAAATGTTTAGGATATGAGAGATATAAAATTGGCGAAGTTGACGAAAATGAATTAAGCAATGGTGCAAAAGAATTATATAGAATTGTAAGTGAAAAATATAGTTATTTAAAATAAAAAGAGAGGAAAAGTAAATAATGAAATACACTTTTAGAAATTGTACATTAGAAGATTTTGAATTTCTATTTAATTTAAAAAAAGAGAATTTTAAATGGTATGTTGATAAAATTTGGGGTTGGAAAGAAGATGACCAAAAAGAAAGATTACAGCAAGATTTAAAAGAACATTTGAATCATAAAAGAATTATCTTAGTCGATGATAAGCCAATAGGAATATATGCAGTACATACAACTCAAGATGGAGATTTATTTATAAATGAAATAAGTATATTAAAAGAATATCAAAATAAAGGAATAGGAAAAAAGATTCTAGAAGAACAATTAAAAGAAAATCATCAAAAAGGAATTAGAACAATTTTACAGGTATTTAAAGAAAACCCGGCAAAAAAGTTATATGAACAATTAGGATTTAAAGTATATGGAGAAACAGAAACACATTATCAAATGGAAAATATAGAAAATGATTTATAAATTTGGATTTGAGAGAATATTAAATAGATAAGCCAATAAGAAAAGTAGTTAGGTGTAAATTATAAATTGGAGGAATAATAAGTGAGTGAAATAACAGAAAAAATTAAACAAGAATTATTAATTAGATGTGAAAAGTCAAAAGAAAAAGATGGATATGACTTTTGGAATGAACATATAAAATATGTTGTGGAAAATGGAATAGAATTAGCAAAAAAATATGGAGCAGATATAGAAATAGTGGAATTAGGAGCATTATTGCATGACATAGCAATGCCATCAGAGTATGGAGAAAGAGAGCAACATCATATTTATGGAGCAGAAATTGCAGAACAATTATTAACAGAATTAAATTATCCAAAGGAAAGAATAGAACAAGTAAAAAATTGTGTATTAAATCATAGAGGTAGTAAAGATAGACCACGAAATACTATTGAAGAACAATGTGTGGCAGATGCAGATGTAATAGCACATTTTGATTGCATACCATCATTATTTTCTTTAGTCTATAAAGAAATGAAATTATCTATATCAGATGGAAAAGAATATGTAAGAAAAAAATTAGAAAGAGATTATAATAAGTTAAGCCCAAGAACTAGAGAATTATTAAAAGATAGGTATAAGAATATAGTCGATGTATTATTTGTTAATTGGAACATATAAATAAAAAATTAGAGAATTGTAATAAATATATATAGTATGGAAATTTAACAAAATCCGTACTATATATTTTTTTAACACCATATTAAATAAAATTTTTACAAAATTTGTTAAAAAGATTGAATATATTTAAAAAGCATGATACAATACAAATGTTCGCACAGAAAAATAAAGAATAACAAAATTTGGACTTGCAGGGAGGTAAAAAGTTGAGATATTTTATAGCAGATACACATTTTAATCATGAAAATATAATTAAATATTGTAATAGACCATTCAAGAACACTAAAGAAATGAATGGGTACATAATAGAAAAATGGAATTCTGTAGTAAGTTCAAATGACATAGTATATCATCTAGGCGATGTGGGATTCGGAAATACGGAAGAATTGAAAAAACTAATTGAAAGTTTAAATGGTACTAAAATTTTAGTAAGAGGAAATCATGATTTAAAAAGAGGAATAAATGGTTGGAAAGAAGTTGGATTTACGGAGATTTACAAAAAGAAATTAATTTTAGAAAATCTAGTTTTGACACATGGACCAATAGAAGTGAAAGAAGATTATATTAATGTTTTTGGACATATACATAACAAGCCACTGGATGAAAGATTTAATAAAAATAATCATATATGTGTGTCTTGTGATGTGATTGATTATACACCAATTAAAATATAATAACGAGTATGACATAATGAAAAATATTATAGAAAGAAACTTGAAATATGAAAGGATAAGTAAAATTCATGGAACATTTTTTATTAGAAGGAAAAGAATTAATAAATTATAATTATTTTATAATGTGTCATAATTTAATGCTTAGTTTAGTAAAAAGAGCAAATAGACATGACTGGCATAGTTTTAAAATAAATATTAGGGAAGAAGATAGAGAAAAATGGGAGAAATATGATATAGAATATTGGAGATTACATGGATATAAGAAAGAAATAAGTCAAATGTATTATCAGCATACATTTTTCTCACTATGGTCGGATTATTTAGATTATACTTACGAAGCGAATATGGCAGCTTCTAAAATGAAAGCTAGTATAGCATATTCATTATTGATACCAAATGTAGATTTATATATTAAAATGCATGTAAAAATTGAAGCTAATAAGTCAAGTAGAATTGAAGGAACAAGAACAACTGTAGAAGAAGATTTATTAGATGTAACAGATATTAACCCAGAAAAAGAGATGATTGGGAAGAAGTGCAAAACTATGTAAAAGCTACAAACTATGGTGTAGAAAGAATAAAAAATGGGTTTCCAGTATGTACTAGATTAATAAGAGAACTTCATAAAATATTAATGCAAGGAGTTCGTGGGGAACATAAAACACCAGGAGAATTTAGAACATCACAAAACTGGATTGGAGGAAGTATGCCAAGTAATGCAGTATATGTTCCACCACCACATACAGAAATTGCAGAATGTTTAACAGATTTTGAAAAATTTATAAATAATGAAGAAATAGATACACCAGACTTAATAAAAATTGCTATTTTACATTACCAATTCGAGTCAATACATCCATTTTTAGATGGCAATGGAAGAATAGGAAGATTACTTATACCATTATATATTCAAAGCAAAGGAATGCTTGATAAATCTTGTTTATATATTTCTGATTACATCGAAAGAAATAAAGATACATATTATGATATGCTAACAAGAGTAAGAACTCATAATGATATAATAGCCTGGATTAAATTTTTCTTAGAAGCGGTTATAGAAACCTCAAAAACAGCAAAAGAAAAATTTAGAAATGTAGTTGAGCTTACAATGGAAATGGATAAGGTTATAATGGATTTACCAGTAAAGCCTGAAAATGCTAAAAAAGTATTAGATGTATTGTATGATGAACCAATTGTTTCAAGAAAGAAAATATTAGAGTTAATAGATATAAAACCAACAACTTTAAATGTATGTATTAATGCATTAAAAGAAAAGAATATTACTATAGAAACAACTGGATATAGTAGAAATCAAGTATTTGCTTTTCAAAAATATATTGATTTGTTTTTAAAATAAGAACCTGACCCGACGTAGCAATCAAAGATTGCAATCGGGTTACCCAGAACCTTGTTATCTTCAATAATAAAAATTATAAAACGGAAAATATTAAAAAATCGTTTTACAAAAATTTATAGCACGGAAAATTGAAAAAATCCGTGCTATAAATTTTAATAGAACGAAAAAATGGAAAAATCCGTGCTATAAAAATCCATAGGACGAAAAAACAAAAAAATTCGTCCTATAAATTATTTTGAGTCAAAAAATTAAAAATAAATTAAATAATACTACTAAAAGGCAGGAAAGAGATACAGAATGTATCTCGCAAACACATAGAAAAGCAAGTTTACATTATGTTCCTAAATAGCAAGTGAATATATAAAAATAAAACTTAAGAGTTAAAGAGAATCCTAAGTAAAGTGTCTTTAAAGGTGCTTTATTTTTTGCCCAAAAATTCAAAATATTTAGTGTGAATTTTACCGAATTTGTTGAGGAAAATGTGAATTTGTGATATAGTGTAGATATTATTAAAAGAGAAATATAGCTGTTATTGAAAAAAGAAGAATCCAGCAAATGCAAGAAACAGAGATAGAAGTAAATTCTTTTGAAGAAACAAATGAATTACTTGAAAAGCTTGGATTTTCATATCGAAGCTATCAAGAAAAAAGACGAGAAAAATATATTTTAAATGAACATGAGATAGATATTGATACATGGCCTAGGTTATTACCATTTATTGAAATTGAAGGAAAAGATAAAAATGATATAGAAAAAATATTAAGTATTTTAGGATATTCTTTCAAGGATACTGTTTCATGTACTGTTGATGAGATTTATAAAAATATTGGTTTAGATATAAATAATATGAAGTAACTTAAATTCTAATTGCAAATTAAGGGGAAGAATATGAAAGTTATAACTATAAAACAACCTTGGGCAACATTGATTGCAAAAAGGTATAAGGAATATGAATTTAGAACTTGGAAAACAAAATATAGAGGAGAAATTCTAATTCATGCAGGTAAAGGAACAGACAAAGAAGCAATGACTAGATTCGAAGATTTGAAATTAGAGTATCCTGAAGGTTGTATAATAGCAAAAGCTAAAATAACAGATTGCATTTATGTTGATGACAATTTTAGAAAAAGAGTTATTCCTAAAAATCCTAATGTTTATAAAAGTTTAAACAGAACAGAATGGGAAGGCTATGGATTTAAAATTGAAGAAGTAGAAGAAATTAGACCAATAAAGATAAACGGAAAACTAAGTTTATGGGAATATGATTATAATGTTAATGGAGAGTGAAAGGTGTGGCAGTTAAAATAATTTATTTTGTGCATGGAACAACCACTGATAATATAGAGCATAAATCTACAGGATGGTTGCGTGGAAATTTGAGTGAAAAAGGAATAGAGCAAAGTATTAAATTGAGAGAGCAAATAAACTTAAATGAAATAGATTTAGTAATTAGTTCGGATTTGAAAAGAGCAATGGATTCGGCTAAATATACATTCAAAGATTCAAAAGTGATATTACACGATAAAAGGCTAAGAGAATGCAATTATGGAGATTTAAATGGAGCAGATACATCTTTGGTAAAATATGAAGAACATATAGATAGTAAATTTCCTAATGGAGAATCTTTAAAAGAAGTTGAAAAAAGACTAAGAAATTTTTGTGAATATCTATTAGAAAGTTATAATGGAAAAACTATTGCTTTAGTCTCACATAAAGCACCACAATTAGCTTTAGAAGTCATAACAAAAAATATTAGTTGGAAAGATGCAATAGATAACGACTGGAGAAAAACAAAGAATTGGCAACCTGGATGGAGATATGAAATAAGACGAATAGAGAAAGAAACGAAATAAGAAAAATTGTAAGGAGAATTAAATTGAATAGTCAATTAGATTTATGGAATAAGTTAAATGAAAATAACACATTGCAAGAAGTACAGAAATATATAAAAGACGTGATAGAAATAAGAGGTTTTTCGAATCAAGAAATAGAGAAAACAATGTTACTACTTTTAGAAGAAGTTGGAGAACTTGCAAAATCAATAAGAAAAAATGCTACCAATATGGGGATAGATAAAAATAAAATTAACCATTATGATACAATAGAAAGTGAAGTGGCAGACGTTTTTATTGTATTATGTAGTGTATGTAATAAACTAGATATTGATTTATATAAGGCTTTAAAAGATAAAGAGAAAGAAAATATAAATAGAATTTGGAACAAGGAGTAAAAATGTCAAAAAATTATATAGAACAAATAAACCAAAATACGAAAGGATATTATTCGATACTTTCAAAGGACTTTCCACAGTTTTTAAATGATTATATTTATACTCCAGAAATGCAAAAACTAGATGGCATTAATCAAATATGTGGTGCTTACTGGAGAAAAGAAAACATATATGAAGATATGTATTCAGTTTTAAAACATAGTGTAGGTGTGGCTCTTATTATATGGAATTTTACACATGATAAGAAACAAACAATAGCAGGTTTACTTCATGATATATCAAGTCCAGCATTTAAACATTGTATAGATTTTTTAAATGGTGATGCAGAAAAACAAGAATCAACAGAAGAACAGACATTAGAAGTAATTAAGAATTCAAAAGAAATAATGAGTTTATTAAAAAGAGATAAAATAGAAATAGAAGAAGTAAGCGATTATAAAATTTATCCGGTAGCAGATAATGAAACACCAAAATTATCAGCAGATAGATTAGAATATACATTTATGAATGGAACTTACTATAAAAAAGTTTGGGATTTATCAGAGATAAAAGATATATATGAAGATATCCAAATTATAAAAAATGAAGATAATATTTCTGAATTAGGATTTAGAACGGTAGAAAAGGCAGAGAAATTTATAAATGGAGCAAGTGAGTTATGGCCTTTATGGATTAGCTCTAAAGATACAATAACTATGTATTTTTTTGCGGACATTATAGAAAAAATGTATAAAGAAAAGTATATAACCAAAAAAGATTTATATGAATTGTCTGAACAAGAAATAATCAATATGATAAGAAACTGCCCAGATAAGAAAATTTCAAATATATTTAACAGATTCATGAACTGCAATAATTTTGTGGATTGTGAGGAATATAAAGATGATAAGTTTTGTGTAAGCAGAAAAGTAAAAAGAAGATATATAAATCCGATTACAGCCAATGGAAGCAGAATATATGATGTTTCAAATAAATCGAAAGAAAAGATTGATAGTTATATAAATATGAAAGTAAGTAAATATGCTTATGTAGATATGTAAAAATATTAGTTGGGAGAAAAGAATGGATAAACCAATAAGAAAAGCAGTTAGATGCTTTTTAATAAAAGATAATAAAGTAGTAGTAACAAAATATAAAGAAGGAAATAAAAAAGCAGGATATTATGAAATACCAGGTGGGAAAATTGAAGAAGGAGAAATTCCAGAACAGACAGTTATAAGAGAAATGCGCGAGGAAACAGGACTAAAAATTAGAAACTTAAAATATAAGGGAAATATGATTATTGAATATCCAAATAGAATATTTGATTTTGATATATTTATATGTAATGAATGTGAAGGAAAACCACAAGACTTTGAAGAAAATACATCAGAGTGGATAGAAATTAATGAATTATTAAAGAAAGAAAAAATATTGTCTAATATAATGATTTTAGATAGATTTTTTATTAAAGGTCTAACTGATGAAAAATGCGAATTTAAAATGAAGATACAAGTAGATGAGAAAGAAAATATTTTAGGTGTAAATTATAAATTGGAGGAAAAGTAAATGGGAAATTATTTTATAATCCTATTTCCGAAGAATTAGAGATAAAAAGAAAACTAATGGAGGTAGGAAACTTAAGAGTATATTCTAGAAGTTCAGAAGTAATGCAATATTATAAAGAGAAATTTAAAGATATAGAAAGAGAATAATTTCTGTTGATAAATAAATTTAAGTATTGGAGAAAATCATAAAAATAGGAATAGATTTAGATGGAGTAGTAATAGATAGTGAAACAACATTTAGAACTTATGAGGAGATATTTGATATAGATTGATGATGATTGGAGAATAATAAAAAGATTAGCAGATAATCAAGTAAAGACATTATATTTTAGAGATACAAATCTGATGAAACTAGAAGAAAATGAGTATATAAAAGAAGTGAACAACTGGGGAGAAATATATAGAGTTATAAAGGAAAATTCATAAAGTGGTATAAATAATAAGGATTAAAAAATATAATAAATTTACTTTAAGTGGAGGAATAAAAATGTTTGGAATTATAGAAATAGGAAGTAACAATACTAAAACGCACATATATGAAGATGAAAAATTAGTATATGAAAATACGACTACAATTGAATTTAAGAAGAATTATAAAATAGAAAATAAAATAAATGATAATGATGTAAATCTATTGTACAATGTGATAAATAATGCTTTAAACTATACTAAAAATATAAATATTTATGGATGTAGTATATTCAGAAATATATCTAAAGAAGAATTAAAAGAAATAAATAATCAATTAAACTATAAATATGGTTTAAAAATAGAAGTTGTATCTCAAGAAGATGAAGCAAATTATACTGCATTAGGTTGTTATAATGATATAGACTACAAAGGAAATATTTGTGTTTTTATAGGCGGAGGAGGTTCGACAGAACTTATATTTGTAAATAATAAAAAAATTATAGATAAAAAATATTATAATTTTGGAGTAGTAGATATTACGAATAAATTTGATACTTTAAAAAATGATATTCCAGATTGTTCTTTTAATGATGTATATAATTATGTTAGTGAATTAATTAATGATATAAATATTAAGGCAGATGTTTTAATATTAGCAGGTGGTGACCATTTATACTGGTATAATAATGCAGAATATAAATTGTTGGATAATACTTTATATAAAAATGATAAACAAAAATATATGATAACAGCTAATATGAGTGATAATTATGACAGAAATGCTTTAGAAACTTCTTTGGACAGAATTAGAGAAAATAGTGATAATCCTAAATGGTTTGATGGCTCAAGAGCAATGAAAGTAATTAACAATATGATTTTACACAAAATTGATGCAAAATATATAATTCCAACAAAAATAAATATGGAAGATGGATTAATAATGAAAAATAAATATTAAAAAACAAAGTGAATAATTATTAAGAAGGAGAAAATTAAAGTTATGTTAAATAAGATAATTGAAAGTTGTAAATATGTTTCTAAAAATTCAAAATCAGTTAAAATAAATAAAACAAAAATAGATGAATTTGTAAAAACAATTAATAAAGTAAAACAGAAACATTGGTTAAGCTTTTCTCCATATGGTTTATTGGATTTGCCAGTAGAGACAATAATCAATTTCTTATTAGTATATGAATCAATAGACTTTTCATTTTGGGGAAGTCCTAAATGGACAATAGACACAAATGAAGGAAAAGAAGATGGGAGTATTGCATTATTATATGCAATCTTAAAATATGTAAAAGATAAAAATACTACTGATTTTTCTAATATAACAAAAGAAGAATTTAGAGAGATATTAAAAGGAAATATAGAAATTCCATTATTTGAAGAAAGATATAATATTATAAAAAATGTTAGTAAAATAGTAGATGAAAAAATGAACAGAAATTTTTATTTATTCATAAAAGATATTACCAGTGATGTAGAATTATTTGAAATCATAACAAAGTATTTTAAGAATTTTAAAGACGAAAGAACTTACAACAACAAGAAAATTTATTTTTATAAACTAGCGCAATTACTGACATCAGATATATTACATATAAGAGAATTAAAAGAAAATGTAAAAGTTGACTATTCCCATTTAGTAGGATGTAGTGATTATAAAATACCACAAGTAATGAGAGGATTAGGAATTTTAGAATATAGTGAAAATTTAGCAAATATTATAGACAATAAAAAAGAAATAGAAGTAAATTCAGAATATGAAGTAGAAATAAGAGCTAATATGATTGTAGTAATAGATTTAATAAAGGAAAAATTAGAAAATAAGGCGTGTGCAATTGATATTAATGATTATATTTGGAGTCAAGGAAGAAATAAAAGCCTGGAATTAAAGCCATATCATTTAACTAGAAATACTAATTATTAAAAAATGTAGATAAAATAAATTGTTAGGAGTGTTTTATATGTTAAAAGGAATTGAAGTTTTATGTCATAGTAGTATTAGAATAGAAAAAGGAAATGTAATATACTTTGACTCATTTGAAATAAAAAGAAAATATAATGATGCAGACTTAATATTTATAACACATGACCATTATGACCATTATTCAGAGGAAGATATTGATAAGGTAATAAAAGAAGATACAACAATAATTATACCAGAAGACCTTTTGTCAAAACTATTAGATAAAGGTATCAAAAAAGAAAACATTATTACTGTAAAACCAGGAGAGAAAAATGAAATAAAAGGTATTAAATTTGAAACAATACCAGCATATAACATAAATAAAGCATTTCACCCAAAAGAAAATGGTTGGGTAGGGTATATAATTGAAATTGAAGGAATTTTATATTATATCGCAGGAGATACGGATATTACCAAAGAAAATAAGAAAGTAAAATGTGATGTTGCATTTGTTCCAGTTGGAGGAACATACAATGGATTTTAAAGAAGCGGGAGAATTAATAAATGAAATAAAACCTAAAATAGCTATACCTATTCATTATGGAAGTATAGTGGGAACAAAAGAAGATGCTATTAATTTTTCAAAATTGATAAATTATGAAATAAAAACCGAAATATTAATGAAATAGAGGTTAAATGATGGTAATATGCAGTGTATAGATATGTATTATTATTCAAAAAAATTGTAATAAAGAGGTGTAAAAATGAAAAAATTAAATGTAATAATTGTATATAACAAAAAGGTGGAATTGGAATATTAACCAAAGGAGAAGTAACAAGGATAGATTTAACAAGAAATGCATTTATTATGGCTTTAACAAAATATATTAATGGAGAAACATGGGTATAAAGGAAAAAAATATAAATTCTATTCTGTATATTATCCTATAGGAAATGGTAGATTTAACATTGATAAATCTATTGAAGATATCAAATGGATTATGGAAAATGAAATAAGAAAGGAAAAGTAAATGGAAGAAATAGTATTTGTAACACATAATAAAGGTAAAATTGCATCAGCTAAAAAAGCACTTAAAGAAGTAAATTTCAAGATTTTTGAATATGATTTAGAAGAACCAAGAAGTGATGATATAAAATACATATCTAAAGTAAAAGTAGAAGAAGCATATAAATTAGTGAATAAACCATGTATATCAATGGATAGTGGCTTTTTTATTGAAGAACTAAACGGTTTCCCAAGAGCATTTGTAAATTATGCTTTAGATACAATAGGAATAAATGGAATTTTAAAATTAATGGAAAATAAGGAAAATAGAAAATGCTATTTTGGAGAATGTTTATCATATTATGATGGAAAAGAATTACATCAATTTATGGGAAAACATGAAGGTGTGTTAACAAAAGAAATATTAGGTAATGACACAGATGAAAAATGGTCAGATTTATGGTATATATATAAACCATATGGATATGATAAAACATTAGCACAAATGACAAAAGAAGAAAGAGATGGAAGAAAAAGAGAAAAATCAATAGATTCATTTAGCGAATTTGCAAAATGGTATCTAGAAAACAATAAAAAGTAGAGGAAGATAAATGTTATCAATATTAGATGTAAAAAAGAAATTACCAAAAGACTTTATAGAAGATATATATAATAACTATACTCCACTTACAGTAGATAAAATCTTATCAGGAATGTTAGGTGATAGAAAAACAACAGTAAGAGTAAATACTTTAAAAAGTAATGTTCAAGATGTGATTAGAGAATTTAAAGAAAATAATATAAAATTTGATAGAATAGAATGGTACAAAGATGCATTAGTTATTAAAAATGTAAAAGAAAAAGAATTGCAAAATTTAGAAATATATCAAAAAGGAGGTATATATCTTCAAAGTTTATCAAGTATGATACCACCACTTGTTTTAAATCCTAAACCAAATGAAAAAGTTTTAGACCTAACAGCAGCACCTGGAAGTAAAACAACTGAAATTTCAGCTTTAATGGAGAATAAAGGATATATTTTAGCAAATGAATTAGATAGTATTAGATGTGAAAGACTAAGATATAATATAAAAATGCAAGGTGCAAATATAGTAGAAGTTATAAATAAAAGAGGAGAAAAAGTAGGAGAAGAACGTAAAGAAGAATTTGACAAAGTCTTATTAGATGCACCTTGTAGTGGAGAAGGAAGATTTTTAGGAAATAGCCCAAAAACATACAGAACATGGTCTAAAAAAACGGTAAATGAACTTGCAAAACTTCAAAAGAAACTATTAAAAAGTGCATATGAAGCATTAAAACCAGGAGGAGTTTTAGTATATTCAACATGTACTTTAAACAAAAAAGAAAATGAAGAAGTATTAGAATGGGCATTAGAAAATTTAGAATTAAAATTATTAGATATTAATTTAGATTTAAGAGAAAAACTTCAAGGATTTAATAAAGGGTTAAATAAGGAAATAAGTAAAGCAATTAGAATATTACCATCAAAAAATATGGAAGGATTTTTTATAGCTAAATTTAAAAAGATATAAAGCAAAATACACTTAATATGTAAGTGTGTTTTTTTATATAATTAATTGTGAAATAATTGTGAAAATTATACTAAAAATAAAATAAATGTGGTATAAATATAAAAGGCAAAAAGGAGGCTAGGAATATATGCTAAAATTGAAAAATATAACTAAAGAATATATATCAGGAGATAGTAAAGTAGAAGCCTTAAAAGGTATAAGCATAGAATTTAGAAAAAGTGAATTTGTATCAATTCTAGGACAAAGTGGTTGTGGGAAAACAACACTTTTAAATATTATAGGAGGATTAGATAGATATACAAGTGGTGATTTAGTAATTAATCGGAAAATCAACAAAAGATTTTAAAGATAAAGATTGGGATGCTTATAGGAATTATTCAGTAGGTTTTGTATTTCAAAGCTATAACCTAATACCACATCAAACAATTCTTGCAAATGTAGAACTTGCACTTACTATTTCAGGGGTATCAAAAAAAGAGAGAAAGAAAAGAGCAATAAAAGCATTAGAAGATGTTGGGTTAAAAGAGCAAATAAACAAAAAGCCAAATCAATTATCTGGTGGTCAAATGCAAAGAGTAGCCATTGCAAGAGCATTAGTTAATAACCCAGACATAATTTTAGCAGATGAACCAACAGGAGCATTAGATACAAAAACTAGTGTTCAAATTATGGAAATATTGAAAAAAATATCAAAAGATAAGTTAATTGTAATGGTAACACATAATCCAGAATTAGCTGAAAAATATTCTACAAGAATAGTAAAAATCTTAGATGGAGTAATAACAGATGATTCAAAGCCTTTTACTAAAGAGGATGAAGAAAATGAAAAAGATGTAGAGCCAAAGTATGGAAGAACTTCAATGAAATTTTTTACAGCTCTTCACTTAAGTTTAAATAATTTAATGACTAAAAAGGGAAGAACAATTTTAACCTCTTTTGCAGGAAGTATTGGGATAATTGGAATTGCTTTAATACTTTCAATTTCAAATGGAGTCCAAAATTATATAAACAAAGTAGAAGAAGATACTTTATCATCATATCCAATAACAATAGAAGAATCAACAGTTGATGTATCTAGCATGCTAGAAAGTATAATGGGAGAGAGCAGTGATGAAGAAGAAACAAGTTATGAAGATGGAAAAGTATATTCACAAGATGTAATGAGTGAAATGATGTCAACATTGTCTAATAAAGTCGAAAGTAATAATTTAGAAGAATTTAAAAAATATTTAGAAGAAGGAAATAATGGAATTACTGATAATTCTAATTCTATACAATATAACTATGATTTAAAAATTAATTTATATAAAGAAAATACTGAAAATCGGAATTGTAAAAGTTAATCCAAGTACTGTTATGGATTCTTTAGGTATGGGTGATATGTTAGATGCTAGAGAAAATTCGTCTATTAGCTCAATGTTTGGCTCAAGTATGACAATGTCAAATACAGATGTATGGGAAGAAATGCTAGACAACGAAGAATTATTACATTCTCAATATGATTTACTTGCTGGTTCTTGGCCTAAAGAATATAATGAAGTTGTATTAATTGTAGATGAAAACAATGAAATTAGTGACTATACTTTATACTCATTGGGTCTAAAAGATCAAAAAGAATTAGAGGAAAAATGGGAAAAAGTGCAAAATGGTGAAGAGATAGAGGAAAGTGAGCAAACTTCATATACATATGATGAATTACTTGGGCTATCTTTTAAATTAATATTAAATTCAGATTATTATCAAAAAGAAAATGGTTTATGGATAGATAATAGCGACAATGAAGAATATATGAAAGAAAAAATAGCAAATGCTGAAAACATTAAAGTTGTTGGAATTATCAAGCAAAATGAGCAAAGTGTAGCTGCAGGAATGAGTGGAGGAATAGGATACTTAAAAGACTTAAAAGAATATGTAATAAATAAATCTAATGAATCTGAAATAGTAAAAGAACAAAAAGAAAATCCAGAAGTGAATGTGTTTACAGGATTAGACTTTCCAACAGATGAAGAGAAAGAACAATTTACTTATGAGAGTTTAAGTAATGAACAAAAAATGAGGCTTGCAAGTTTAAGTCAAGATGAACTTGCTAAAGTAATGGAAACATATACAGAAAATCAAAACTCAAGTTATGAAAATAATTTAGAGCTTTTAGGAGCTATAGACTTAAATAATCCAACATCAATAAATATATATCCAAAAGATTTTGAGGCAAAAGATAGTATTACAAAAGCAATAGAAGAATATAATCAAAAGCAAAGAGATGAAGGCAAAGAAGAAAATGTAATAAACTATACTGATTTAGTTGGTGTAATGATGAACTCAGTAAGTCAAATAATAAATACAATAAGTTATGTACTAATTGCATTTGTAGCAATATCATTGATTGTTTCATCAATAATGATAGGAATAATAACTTATATATCAGTGCTAGAAAGAACAAAAGAAATCGGAATCTTAAGAGCAATAGGAGCATCTAAAAAAGATATTTCAAGAGTATTTAATGCAGAAACATTTATTGTTGGATTAATTTCAGGGTTGTTAGGAATAGGAATTACAATACTACTTACATTCCCTATAAATAGTTTAATATATGCATTAACAGGAGTTAGTGTAAATGTAGCGTTACCAGCTATGGGAGGATTAATACTTGTACTAATTAGTATGTTCTTAACAATAATTGCAGGTCTGATTCCGGCAAAAATGGCAAGTAAGAAAGACCCAGTAGAAGCATTAAGAACTGAATAAACTATATCTTTTATAAATGATTAATAAAATAAAAGCCTTGTAATGTAGATGTTATAAGGCTTTTAAAAGTATATAAATTTAGTTCTAAAATTTCTAAACTTTTTTTGAAATTTCTATTGACAAAAAAGAAAAAAACATTTATAATTTATAACTGTCAGGAGGAAATATGCAGGTGTAGTTCAATGGTAGAACCTCAGCCTTCCAAGCTGATGA
>OCPV01001066.1_pt1 | contig 16431 bp, 17 predicted proteins | sample 1538511 | NCBI WGS metagenome assembly OCPV01 (sample SAMN04571704, study PRJEB22368) | human gut metagenome | biome: human gut; material: stool | host: Homo sapiens | place: Luxembourg | collected 2012-08-30 | reverse complement strand
TAATAATCATTTACACTACCTCTTTTCAATTAATTTTTTCTTTATAACATTTATGAAACCAAATACTTGAAAAAAACTAGAAAAAAGGTTAAAATATATAATGTTTAAAAGTATTAAATAAAAAATAGGAGAAGAAAAATGTATTTAATAGTAGGACTTGGAAATCCAGAACCAGAATATTCAAAAACAAGGCATAATATGGGATTTGATGTAATAAATAAATTGTCGAATAAATATGAAATAAATGTAAATAAATCCAAATGGAAAGGTCTTGTAGGAACAGGAATTATAGAAAACGAAAAAGTTATACTTTTAAAACCACAAACTTTTATGAATCTTAGTGGAGAAAGTATAAGAGAAGTAATGGATTTCTATAATTTAGAAAATAAAGATATAATTATAATCTATGATGATATGGATATAGAAAAAGGTGAAATAAAAGTAAGAAAAACAGGAGGTCCTGGAAGTCACAATGGGATGAAATCTGTAATAGAAAATTTGCCAAACAACAGATTTAAAAGAGTGAGAGTGGGAATTGGAAAGCCTGAAAATAAATCAGATATGATAAATTATGTAATAGGAAAAGTGTCAGATGAAGAACAAGAAATTCTAGATAAAGGCACAGAAAAAGCAAAAGAAGCAGTAATTGAAATTGTAAAAAATGGTGTAGATAGTGCAATGAATAAATTTAACTAAAAAGGAAGGAAAGATATGACAGAAATATTTATAAAAAAAGAACAAGAAGGAAAGAAAATAGCATTAGTTGAAAATGGAATACTTACTGAATATTATGAAGAAAATACGGAAGATAATAGAAGAGAAGGAAATATTTATATTGGAATTGTTAGAAATATAATAAAAGGGATGCAATCAGCCTTTGTAGACATCGGAACAGAAAAAAATAGCTTTATACATTTAAAAGATGTGCTTCCAAAGGTAGATGAGAAAAAAGAGAAAAAAGAAGATGAAATAAAAGATATTTCTAAAATTTTAAAGCCAAATCAAAAAATTATAGTTCAAGTAAAAAAAGATAGTAATGAACAAAAAGGTGCAAGAGTTTCAACACATATAAATTTACCAGGAAAATATATTGTTCTATTACCAGGAACTGATATTATAACAGTATCACAAAAAATAGAAGACAAAAAAGAACAAGAAAGATTAATAAAAATTGTACAAGAAAATATATCTGAAAATAATGGAGCAATAATTAGAACATCAAGCAAAGGAAAAGAAAAAGAAATAATAAAAGAAATTAAAAGCTTGGAAAATAAATGGAATAAAATTTGTGAAAAAGAAGTTGATGTTAATTCTAAAAAACCAGAATTAATATATAAAAGTGAAGATATAGCAAAAAAGATGCTTATAGATTTAAGTACTAAAGGAATATCAAATATATATACAAATTCTCAAGAAGAATATAACGAGATTAAAGAAATATTGCAAGAAAATGAAGAATATAAAAATATAAAATTACAATTAGGTGGAAAAGATATCCTGGAAAAGTATAATTTAAAAAATCAGATAGAAAAATCTAAAAACAGAAAAATATGGCTTAAATGTGGAGGATTTATTACAATAGACAAAACAGAAGCATTAACTGCAATAGATGTTAACACTGGCAAATACATAGGAGGAGCAAATAAAGTAGAACAAACAATATATAAAGTAAATATGGAAGCAACAATAGAAATTGCAAAACAATTAAGACTAAAAGATATTGGTGGAATAATAATAATTGACTATATTGATATGTTAAACAAAGAAGATAAAGAAAAAATAGAAGAACTTCTAAAAAAAGAACTAAAAAAAGATAGAACAAAAACACAGGTAGAAGGTTTTACAAAATTAGATTTGATGGAACTAACAAGAAAACATATATGCAGTCATAAAGAATGAGAAATTTAGGGACGGAGCTTTTTTTTCTCATTTTAACAGTTATTTACAATTTGAGACAAAAATGCCCCGTCCCCAAAATTCTCAAAATTTTCATCGGAAATTGAAAAAGGAAGGTAAAAATGAAAGTAGGATTTATATCACTTGGATGTAGCAAGAATTTAATAGATACAGAGGTAACAATTGGACTATTTAAAAGAGCAAATTATGAAATTGTAAATGATGAAAAAAAAGCAGAGATTTTAGTAATAAATACTTGCCGGATTTATTGAATCAGCTAAGGAAGAGGCAATAAATACAATTTTAGAAATGGCTAGATATAAAGAAAAGAATTGTAAATATTTAATTGTTATGGGATGTCTAGTGCAAAGATATTATGATGATTTAGTAAAAGCTCTCCCAGAGGTTGATTTATTTATAAAAATTGATGAGTATGATAAGTTATGGGAGAAAATAGATAATTTAATTAAAAAAGGAATTGTAGAAAAGTCAAAAACTAAGAAAATTACAAAAATATCTGAAATACCAGCTATGCCAATGTTAGAGCAAGAAGAGTTTTTAAATAGAGAGATTTCAACTGGTAAAAATTATGCATATTTAAAAATAGGAGAAGGTTGTAGTAATAAATGTACATATTGTGCAATTCCATACATAAGAGGTCCATTTGTAAGTAGGAAAAAAGAAGATATTTTAGAAGAAGCAAAAGGACTAGCTAAAAAAGGGATAAAAGAATTAATTGTTATTGCACAAGATACGACAAAATATGGAGTAGACATTTATGGTAAAAGTGCTTTAGCAGATCTACTAGATGAAATAACAAAAATAAAAGGAATTAAATGGGTAAGATTTTTATACTCATATCCAGAAGGAATAACAGATGAATTAATAGATTTAGTTGCTAAAAATAATAAAATTGCAAAATATTTTGATATACCAATTCAGCATTCTAGCAATAAAGTTTTAAAAACAATGAATAGAAGAACAAGTAAAGAACAAATAACAACTTTGATTAAGAAAATAAGAGAAAAAATACCTGATGTTACTTTAAGAACAAGTTTAATTGTAGGTTTTCCTGGTGAGACCAAAGAGGATTTTGAGGATTTAGAAAATTTTGTGAAAGAAACAAGATTTGATAAATTAGGTGTTTTTCCATATTCTAAAGAAGAAGGAACACCTGCTGAAAAACTTCCAAATCAAATACATGGAAATACTAAAAAGAAAAGATATAATAAAATAATGAGCTTGCAACAAGAAATATCAAAAGAAAAACAAGAAAAATTTTTAGGAAAAAAAGTCGAAATTTTAGTAGAAGATATATCTTTTGACAATAAGTATTATGTTGGAAGAACTATTTCAAATGTTCCAGATATAGACGGATTAGTATATATTAAAAATAATGGAAAATTAAGACCAGAAGAAGTCCTAAATAATTTTATAAAAGGAAGAATTATTGATGTAAGTGATTATGATTTAATTGCTGAAATTATATAAATAAAAGTAAGGAGAGAAGATTATGAAAAGATTAGGAATGGTTGATGGGAAAGAATTAATAATAAGAAGAGATGGAAATGGTAAATTTTCATATTATTTAGGAAGTGAAAAAATTGGTATATGTAATCCAAATACAATGGAAGAAAATATTTTGTTTTTACAAAATACTAAAGCAAATGAGCTTTCTTCTGAGATAAAAGACCAAATAGAAAACTTGGTAGAAATTCCAGAGATGGAAAAATATTTAATTGATGATAAAAAAATGGAGAATGAACAAGTAGAAGAATTAGAGCATGTATTAGGTCTAGAAAATGGAAAAACAAAAAGAATAACAGAAATTGAGTTAAATCAGGATGTATCAGAAAAAGATGATAAAGAAGATAAAAGTAAGAAAAAAGAAAAAAGCAAAACAGATGAAAATGAAAACAGAGGAAATAAAGCAAAAGATATAAATATAAAACAAGAAATGGACTTAAGTAATAAGACAACAGATATGAAAACTTTAGGAAAAGTTTTGAAAGATGCAGGAAAAATACCAGAAGGAAAAGAATATACTAAATTAGCAGTTGTAGAGTCAGATGAAATAAATGACTTTAAAGATAAAGATGGAAAAGATATAAAAGGGCATACAACAAGATATCAGTTTGTTTTAGTTGCAAAAGATGGAACTTTTGACCCAATTAATCTAGAGCCAGATACACAAGAAGGGGATAATCCAAGAGAAGAAAATTATCAGGTAAAAGCTGATGGAACAGTTAAAGAAAGTGGAGTTTTATCAAGATATAAAGTAGGAGAAGGAACAATAGGAATAGATAATGAAGCATATGGAGAAATTAAAGCATATTATTCTCCAAGGAAAACTTTAGGTGGAAATGGAATAGAAGGAAATAAAAGCCTAGATATGGAACTAGAAACTTCAAATGTTTGGGAAATTGACAAAGATGAAAGAGATTTAGCAGGAGAATATGATACAGGATATCGTTCTGTAGAAAGAGCTTATGAAGAGGGCAAAAACCATGAACCAGACAAATGTGAAACTGAGACAAAAGATGTAGATGGTGATAGAAAAACAAAATCACATATACATATTAATGATAAAAATATTGAGTTATTTGTAAGTAAGTTATTAGAAAATGATACAATTGCAAATGTGTATAACAGAGAAGATTTAAGAGAAAAATTAAAAAGTTTAGAAGATAAAGAAATGAATCCTGAAAAATTTGAAAAACTTGAAGAAGAAATTGCAAAAGAAGCAGAAGGAGAACATATAAGAGGAGATAGAACTGGAGAAAGTGGAACTTAATTAAAGTTCCACTTTCATATATTTTATACTGGTTCTACATGTACCACAGTTTTATAAATTTTATCTAACTTAGTAACAGCTTTTTCTAAATTATCAGCTAAAGTATGACTTTCAAAGGTAGACATATTTCCATCTAAATATATTGTAATAAATACCAAGTATTTATCTCCAACAGGAGTAGATATAATATCATCAACATTTTTTATTTCTTTAAAACTGTGAGTTATATCTAATATATCTTTTTTAGTCTTATCATCTACACTAATATCCATAAGAACATTATAACTTTCAACAAAAATTTTAACACCTGTAAAACAAATCCAAATAGAAATGCCAATACCAACAACACTATCAAAAAAGTAAATTCCAAATAAGCTAAGTACAACAGAAATAAGTGTAAAAGTTGTAATAATCATATCATTTCTATGGTCTTTCATGTTTGCTTCTAATAATATATTTTTACATTTTTTATATGCATTTTTAGTGTAAAAATATAAGCATAATTTTGTTAAAATAGTAGCAACAGATACTATTATTAAAAACCAGGAGAATTGAAGATTACTTCCTAAGATTAATGTAGATATAGAGTCAAATAATAATTTAACAGAAACTACAATCATTGAAATACTAATAAACATAGAAAATATATATTCAGCTTTTCCATGACCTAAATTATGGTCTTCATCACGAGGAGCGCTTGCTATTTTATTACCTATAAAAGTCATAAGAGAGGCAAAAATATCTCCTGCACTATTTATACTATCTGCTATCATAGCTTGACTTTTGGTTAAAAAACCAACAAGTCCTTTTATTAAAAGTAAAAATACATTTCCAATAATTCCATATATTCCGGCTTTTTTTGTTATCACAAATTTATTTTCTGAACTATTTTCCATAAGATAAATTTCCTCCTTAAATTAATAATATGATTATAACATAAAAAATATAAAAAAGTTAAATTTGCAAAAAAAAATACCATATGTTATAATTCATAATATACGAAAGCATAAAATAACTAAAGAGGTGGAAACATGGAAATACTTGCAATAATATACATATTATTATTTGTAATTGTAGCCTTAGCTGCATATGCTGTAATGCAAATTAAATTATTCGGAATGAAAGTTAAAGATTTTTGGTCATTTATAGAAGCAAACCAATTATTAGATAGATTATATGTTTTTGCAAAACAATACGAAAAAATGTCACCACAAGAACAGGTGATTTATTTGTCAGAAGCGGAAAAGATTTTTAAAGCATTTGATAAGGTTCCAGATGCTTTATGGGAAGAAGAATATGATAAATATAAAGAAGTTTTAACAAAATATAAAGATATAAAAATGCTTAGATGGGCAGGAGAAAATCATAAATAAAAATAGAAAAGTAGAAGATTTTAAACCTTCTACTTTTTATAGTTTTATTATTATAAAACTTAGGAAAACATAAGCATACCTAAATGCTTTTTTCATAAATAATCTAGATTGCATAATATCAAAACTTTCTTGCATAGCACAATATTTATCAACAAAAGTTAAGATAAAACCTTCTAAAGATTTTGAAAGTCCAATAGTTACAGGCCACATATGTTTAATAATCATATCTTTTTCTTTGTCATTTAAATTAAATAATTTAGATGCATTATCACAAGCTGTTCTTCCATGAGTAAAAGCATGTAAGCCTTTTCTGTCAGGTTGTCTTTTTCTCCAATCATATAAAAACAAATCGTGAAGCATACCTGCTCTTGTAGCTGATACATAGTCTAAATTATATTTTTTACAAATTAGATAACAATAATAAGAAACTACATAACAGTGGTCAAAACAACTTGTTTCATAATGTTGCCTGTAGTTTTTCATTTCTTGTACTGTTTCATTTTCTATCAATTCTTTTATAATTTCTTGAAACTCTTTATCATTATCAATTAAATTTCTAATAGAATCTTTCATAAAAACGTTCCTTTTTAATTTTCATAAGTTATTACAATATTATTATATCATAGATATAAGTATAATGACAACAAAATAGCCAATATTAAGAAAAGATTAATATTAATAAAAAATTAATATAAAATTCACAATAAATAGTTGCATAATTTTTACAATAATAGTATAATAGTAAATGTAGCATAATAAAATTAAATGAATAATTTTAATAAGAAAGAGGTAAAAAAATGGATTATTTATATATACTAAGAGAAGCTTTAGTATGGCTTATTACTATATTTTGGTTATACCAAATCATGGTAAGTTTATGCTCATTAGTAAAAATAAAAGACAAACCATTAAAAGTAAATAAAAATCACAAATTTATGGCAATAATCCCTGCTCATAACGAAGAAGCAGTAGTTGTAAATTTAATTGAAAGTTTAAAAAAGCAAAATTATGATAAAAATTTATATGATATATATGTAATTGCTGATAACTGCACAGATAATACTGCAAAAGTTGCAAAAGAAGCAGGAGCAATTGTATATGAAAGATTTGACGAAACTAAGAAAACAAAGGGTTATGCATTAGACTGGTTTTTAGATAAAAAAATACAAGAAAATGCTGATTATGACGCTTTCTTTGTATTTGATGCAGATAATATTGTACATCCAGATTTTATTAAAAACATGAATAAAAAGTTATGTCAAGGTGAAGAAGTAGTTCAAGGATATAGAGATATTAAAAATCCATCTGATAACTGGATTACAGCTGGTTATGCATTATTTTATTGGACAATGCATAGATTTTATCATTTAGCAAGATATAATTTAGGACTATCACCATTATTAAATGGTACAGGCTTTATGGTAAAATTTGATGTTATAAAACCAGAACATGGATTAAAAACAGTAACATTAACAGAAGATATAGAATTTTCATTAAAAAGAATAATAAAAGGAAAAAGACTAGGTTGGTCAACAGACGCGATAGTATATGACGAACAACCAACAGGATTTAAACAAAGTTGGTCACAAAGAAGTAGATGGACAGTTGGACATATGCAATGTATAAAAGAATATACAGGAGCATTAGCTGAAGCTGCAAAAGAAAATAAAACAATGATGAATTTTGACGGATTGCTATATATAGTAGGAAGTATTCCAATGTTTGTTCTAACAATTGTTTTATTATTTACCAACTTCTTAATGTATGCAGGACATGGAATGACAGAACTAGAACTAATAGAAAATATTTTAAGATATTTAATCCCAACATTCTTACTACCAATAGGAACATCACTAATTGCAATGCTTTTAGATAGAAGACCAATCAAACCAATGCTAAAAGGTTTAGCTTGTTATCCATTATTTATGGGAACATGGCTACTTATAAACTTCAAATGTTTATTTAAGAGAAATACAACATGGGAGAAAATTGATCATGTAAGAAATATAAAAATTGGAGATGTTGGTGAAAATGCAGAGGCAGTAGAAGTGGAAAAAGTTTAAAGTTGACAAAAATGAAAATAAGTTGTATAATAAAAGAGCTCAAGCAATGAGAGCTCTTTTTACAATCTGTTTGACGGATGTAAAAAGACAAACCACCTGAGTTTTTTTTCAGGTGGTAAAAAATACCGTGGTACGACTACTAGTATACCTCTTTAACGTCATATATTTTTTTGTAGAAAAAAATCCACGGTGTTTCACCCATAACTTCTATAGATATGGGTGTTTTTTTTATTACTTCGGAAAAATCTGCTTTTATCTTGCCCTTATGTGGATTTTTCTTATTTTAAAAATAAAAGATTTTTATTAATTTAAAATCATTAAGTGAGTAGAATTAAATGAAAAAAAAGAAAATCCAGAATTTGTAAGAATTGACAAAGTTACATAAATGTAGTATAATAAAAATGCTTGGCCAGAAGGTCAAGTATAAAAAAACGACGACTTCGTAAATTACGAAGGCTATCGACATATGCTAGAGAGTATCTTTAGCATAACCCAATAGCATAGTTTCTCGACGAGCTCAAACTATTTTTTAAAACTATACTATTGGTCCAAAACTCACCATGCCAAATTCTAAAATAAACAATCACGCAAAAAAATCCTGGGGCATGGTGAGTTTTTTTGTGCAAAAATACTTGACAAATTAAAAAAATGTGTTAAAATAAAAAAGCTTGAGGATATCTCAAGTATCGACTACCAATAGAAAAATTTTTTCTATTGGACAAATTTGAGGGGAAGTAAGATACTCCGCTTTGTCAACACTTTAAAAAATAACTTCCCCTCACCCCACCGTGAAAAAAGAGCGCCCCGGATTTCATTATACATAACATATATATTCACGGTGGGGATTTTATATTTTAATATAAAAAACGCAAAAAAAATAATAAAAATCATATAAATACTTGCATTTATGCCAAAAAATGGGTATAATAATAAAGAAGCTAAAAAGAAATACAGAAGAGTGGGAACAAATCCCACTCTTCTATTGGTAAAAGGAGGGGATAAATTGGCAAATATAGAAGAAAGAGTAGAAAAACTAATAAAAGGAAAAATCGAAGACTTAGGCTATGAACTATATGATGTAGAATATGTAAAAGAAGGAAAAAACTATTTTTTACGTGTATATATAGATAAAAAAGATGGAATAGACTTAAATGATTGTGAAAAAGTAAATGATGGAATAAATGAACTTTTAGATGAAGCAGATTATATAAAAGAACAATATTTCTTAGAAGTATCCTCACCAGGAATTGAAAGAATATTAAGAAAAGAAAAACATCTAAAAGATAATTTAGGAGAAGAAGTTTTAATAAAGTTATTTAGAAAAGATGAAAAAGGTAATAAAGAATATCAAGGAATATTAAAAGATTTTGATAATGAAGTTATTACTTTAGAAGATAGAGAAGAAGATATTAAAGTAGAAAGAAAAAATATTGCACAAATAAAAACAATATATCATTGGTAAAGGGAGGAATAAAAATGAAAGAACAAGCAATAGACAACAAAGAATTAATACTTGCTTTAGAAGAATTAGAAAAAGAGAAAGGAATTAAAAAAGAATATTTATTAGAATCAATAGAAACAGCATTAGTTACAGCATATAAAAGAAATTTTGATTCATTAGAAAATGTAAAAGTATCTATGGATAGAAAAACAGGAGCAACACATGTATATGCAGTAAAACAAGTTGTAGAAAAACCAGAAAACTTAGAAACAGAAATAAGTTTAGAAGATGCAAAAAAGATAAATCCAGATGTAAAAGAAGAAGAAACAGTAGAAGTTGAAATAGTACCAAGAAACTTTGGAAGGATTGCAGCACAAACAGCAAAACAAGTAATTATCCAAAAATTAAGAGAAGCAGAAAGAGAGATAATTTTTACAGAATTTAATGACAGAAAAGGTGAAATTGTTTCAGGAATAATACAAAAAGCAGATAAAAATATAGTAATAATGGATTTAGGAAAGTTAGAAGGTGTTATGCCAGCAAAAGAGCAAATTCCTACAGAACATTATCATGTAAATGACAAAATAAAAGGATATGTACTAGATGTTGAAAAAGGAGCAAAAGGAGCTCCACAAGTAATAGTATCAAGAAGTCATCCTGATTTTGTAAGAAAACTATTAGAGTTTGAAATACCAGAAATATATGAAGGGGTAATTGAAATAAAAAGTATTTCAAGAGACCCAGGGTATAGAAGTAAAGTAGCAGTATATTCACCAGACCCAAATATAGACCCAGTAGGTTCTTGTGTAGGACAAAAAGGTGTTAGAATACAAAATGTAATAAATGAATTACATGGAGAGAAAATAGATGTAATAGAATGGAATGAAGACCCTGCTATATATATAGCTTCAAGCTTACTTCCAGCAAAAATCCTTGCAGTTGATGTAGGAATGAAAGACAATGAAAAATTTGCACAAGTAATTGTTCCAGATGACCAATTATCATTAGCAATAGGAAAAGCAGGACAAAATGCAAGATTAGCGGCAAGACTTACAGATTGGAAAATTGATATTAAGTCAGAAACACAATTCAGAAAAATATTAATGGATAGGCAAGAAAATAGTGAAGAACAAAAAGAAGAAACAGAATAAAAATTAAATCAAAACATACAATAAAAGGGGGACAAAACATGAAAGCAGAGCCACAAAGAACATGTATGGGATGTAATTTAAAAAAAGATAAAAAAGACTTAATTAGAATTGTAAAAAATAAAGAAAACGAGATAAATGTTGATAAAACTGGTAAACTTCAAGGAAGAGGAGCATATATTTGCAAAGACGAAAAATGCTTGGAAAAAGCAAAAAAAACAAAAAGATTAGATAGAGTTCTAGAAATGAAAATACCAGATGAAATATATGAAAAATTAAGAGGTGTCATATTTGATTAATAAAAAAATATTGGGTTTAATTGGTTTATCTGCAAGAGCAAGAAAAGTTCTCTTTGGAGCAGATAGTGTAGAAGAAGGAATAAAAAAGAATAAGGTAAAGCTAATAATTATTTCTTGTGAGGCTTCTAATAGAACAAAAGATAAATTTAAAAAAATAGCAGAGCAACATCAAAAACCGGTGATTGTTGCAGGAACAATAGAAGAATTAAGTAAAGCGATTGGGAAAAATAATAAAGCGATTCTAGGGATTTTAGATGAAAATTTATCAAACGAAATACAAAAAATAAATAATGGGGGTGAAGTTATTGGGTAAGATAAAAATACATGAAATAGCAAAAAAATTAAACTTAACCAGTAAAGAAGTGTTAGAAACAGCAAAAAAATTAAATATTGATGTGAAAAGTCACTTAAGTGGAGTAGAAGAAGAAGAAGCGAAAAAAATAGAAAAAGCTCTAACAAAAAAAGAAGGAGTAAAAAAAGAAAAGGAAACAAAGCCTAAAGCAAAAGAAGAAAAAGCACCTGTTATTATCAGAAGAGAAGTAATTATAGCTGAAGATGAACCTGAAAAGAAAAAAGAAAAAGTAAAAAAAGAAGAAAAGAAAAATAATGTTGGTTTTGTAGAAAGAAAACAAAATAAGGATTATAACATTGTATATAGAAATAAACCAAACAAACCAATGACTGTAAGCGAATTATTCGGATTAAGCAGTAAAGAAGAAAAGAAAGAAGAGAAAAAAGAAGAAATAAAAAAAGAAGAAGCAAAAGAAACAAAAGAAGTAGCTCGGAACTAAAGTTCAAGTTAAAGAAAAAGAAGAAGCAAAGGTTCCAGCTAAGGAAGAAAAAACAAATATCAAAAAGGAAGTAAATACGCAAAATATGAAACAAAAAACTACAGATAGACCAAATAAATTTAATCAAAATAGAGATAATAGAGATAATAGGCAAAATAACTCTAATAGGTTTGGTAATAATAGAAATAATAATTATAATCATAATGGAAATAATAGATTTGGAAAAAGACCATTAGATGAAAAAGGAATAGAGAAAAATATCAAAAATATAATGTCTACAGAAACTGCAGAAAGAGAGCCTGTAAGAGAATATAATAAAGCAATTGATAAACAAAAAAGTAATAGTAAATTTGATGAAAATAGAGGTCAAAAGAAAAATAAATCAAGAAAAAATCGTTCTCAAGGCGAATTTGATGAAGGAAAATTAAAATCTCTAAAACAAGCAAATCGTTTATCAAATATGTTTGATGACCAAGATGGTGGAATGTTAGATTATTATGATTTAACAACAGAAAGAGGAAGACGTGGCAAAAAGAGAAAAAATCAAAATAATGAAGAAAGAACAAAACAAAAAATATTCCAACTAACAGAAATAGAAATTCCAGAAACTATTACAGTAAAAGATTTTGCTGCTGAAATGAAGAAAACAACTGCAGAAGTTATCAAAAAATTATTAGGATATGGAATTATGGCTACTATAAATCAAGAAATTGATTTTGATACAGCATTCTTAATTGCAGGAGAATTTGGAATAACAGCTAAGAAAAAGGAAGTAGTTACAGAAGAAGATATCCTATTTGATGAATCAGAAGATAAAGCAGAAGAATTACAAACAAGACCACCAGTAATTGTTGTTATGGGACACGTAGACCATGGAAAAACATCACTTCTAGATGCAATAAGAAAAACAAATGTAATAGAAGGAGAAGCAGGTGGTATTACTCAAGCAATAGGTGCATATCAAGTAAAAGTAAATGATAGATTAATAACATTTTTAGATACACCAGGACATGAAGCATTTACTGCAATGAGAGCAAGAGGTGCACAAATTACAGATATTGCAATATTAGTAGTTGCTGCAAATGATGGTGTAAAACCACAAACTATAGAAGCTATAAACCATGCAAAATCTGCAGGCATACCAATAATTGTAGCAATAAATAAAATAGACTTACCAGATGCAAATGTAGAAAAAGTAAAACAAGAATTAATGGCTTATGACTTAGTTCCAGAAGAATGGGGTGGAGATACAATCTTTGTTCCAATTTCTGCTAAAAAGCATGAAAATATAGACCAATTATTAGAAATGGTATTACTAGAAGCAGATGTACTAGAATTAAAAGCAAATCCACATAAACAAGCAAAAGGTGCAGTAATCGAAGCAAGACTTGATAAATCAAAAGGTGCAATTGCAACAATGCTTGTACAAAGAGGAACTTTAGATGTGGGTGATACTATTGTTGTTGGTTCTTCAATAGGAAGAATAAGAGCAATGAGAGATGATAAAGGAAAATCTGTAAAAGCTGCTGGACCTTCAACACCAGTAGAAATTATGGGACTAACAGAAGTTCCAGAAGCAGGAGATACTTTCTATGAAGTTAAAAATGAAAAAGTTGCAAAACACTTAATAGAAAGAAGAAAACGTCAAGCAAGAGAAAAAGCAATAAATCAAGTAAATAAAGTAACATTAGACAATTTATTTAGTCAAATGGAAGAAGGAAAACTAAAAGTATTAAACTTAATTGTAAAAGCAGATGTACAAGGTTCTGTTGAAGCAGTTAAACAATCATTAGAAAAATTAGCTAATGAAGAAGTAAAAGTAAAAGTAATCCATGCAGCAGCAGGAGCAGTTAATCAATCAGATGTAACTTTAGCAAAAGTTTCAAATGCAATTATTATAGCATTTAATGTAAGACCAGATAACTTAGCAAAAGAAATGGCAGAAAAAGATGAAGTAGAAATAAAACAATACTCTGTAATCTATCAAGCAATAGATGATGTAGAATCTGCTATGAAAGGAATGTTAGAACCAAAATACGAAGAAAAAGTAATTGGAAATGTAGAAGTAAGACAAACATTTAGAATTTCAAATGTTGGAACAATTGCTGGAGGTTTTGTAACATCTGGAAAAGTAGAAAGAAATGCTGGAGTAAGAGTAATACGTGATAATGTAGTAATTCATGATGGAAAACTAGCAACACTTAAGAGATTTAAAGATGATGTAAAAGAAGTATCAAAAGGTTTTGAATGTGGAATGCAAATTGAAAACTATAATGATATTAAAGAAGGAGACATCATAGAAGTATATATCATGGAAGAAATAAAAAGATAGGGATTAGAGGACGGTCCTAAAAATCCCTAAAAAGGGGGATTTTAGGACCGTCCCCTAAATCCCCTGAAAGGAGAAAGAAATGCCAGAAAATAGGACAAGACTAGGTCGTATAGACGAGGAATATAAAAAGGAGATTAGTCATATTATTAGTTATGAACTAAAAAATCCTAATGCAACAGGGTTAATTAGTGTTACAAAAGTAAAAGTAACAAATGACTTAAAATTTGCAAAGGTATATGTAAGTATTTTAAATTCTAAAAATATTAAAGAAACATTAACTGCATTAAAAAAATCATCTGGATTTATTCGTTCAAAATTAGCAAGTAGAGTAAACTTAAGAAATACACCTGAACTTATTTTCGAACTAGATGATTCTCTAGAATATGGGGCAAGAATAGATAGTATTTTAAAAGAAATAATGCCAAAAAAAGAAGAAGAATAATTTTATATAAATTTAAAGAAAGGAGAGTATGATTATTTAATTTATTAAATATATCATACAAGGAAAATATGACTTTAGATGAAATTTTAAAAGAAATAAAAAATGCAGAAAGTATAGTTGTTTTAACACATGAATCACCTGATGGAGATGCTGTTGGAAGTAGTACAGCAATGAGACTATTACTTAAAAGTCTAGGTAAATCTTCAGATGTAATAATTCCAAAATTTGCAAGAATATATAACTTTTTGCCAGGAATTGAAGAAGTAAAAACTATGTCAGATGTGGAAAATTATGATTTGGCTATTTCTTTAGATTGTGCAGATGTAAAAAGATTAGCAGGCAAAGAATATTTTGAAAATAGCAAAAAGACAATAGTTATTGACCATCATAGAAGTAATAATATGTATGGAGATTTGAATTATGTAAATCCAGTGGCGCCAGCGTGTTGTGAAATATTAGCAATGATGGCAAACTATTTTGAGGTAGAAATAACAAAAGAATTAGGAACTTGCATTATGACTGGAATAATTACAGACACAGGTGGTTTTAGACATACAAATATAAATGCTGAAACTTTTGAATTTACAGCAGAATTAATAAGAAAAGGTGTAAATATCCCTGATATATATAAAAGAACACTAAGAACAGTGACAAGAGCTAACTTTGAATTAACAAAAAGAGTAATGAGTAGAATGGAAATGTTAGAAGATGGAAAAGTAACATTTACATATATTACAAAACAAGATGAAAAAGAAGTTAATGCTGAAGAAGGAGACCATGAAGGTTTAGTAGATGTAGGACGCGATATTGAAGGTGTTAAAGTTTCTATATTTATTAGACAAAAAGAAGAAGGAGAAGATTTATATAAAATCTCTTTAAGAACAGATAATGATGTAAATGCATCAGATATTTGTATGATGTTCGGTGGTGGAGGGCATCCAAGAGCGGCAGGAGCAACTCTTCAAGGAAATATCGAACAAGTAAAAGAAAAAGTAATGAAAGAAGTAAAAAAAGCACTTGTCTAAATAGGAGAAAATTAATGAATGGAATTATAATAATAAATAAACCTATAAAAAATACATCACATGATATTGTATATAAAATAAAAAAAATCGTAAAAGAAAAAGTAGGTCATACTGGAACATTAGACCCTATGGCAGAAGGAGTGTTACCTATCTTAGTTGGAGAAGCTACAAAATGTTCTAAATACTTAATAAACCATGATAAAACATATATAGTAGAACTAGAGCTTGGTAAAAGAACAGATACTTTAGATAGTGAAGGAAAAGTCCTAGAAGAAAAGCAAGTAGACTCAAATATATTAGAAAAAGAAAATGTAGAAAGTGTATTAAATACATTTTTAGGAGAGCAAAAACAAATTCCACCAATGTATTCTGCAATAAAAGTAAAAGGCAAAAAACTATATGAATATGCAAGAAAAGGTGAAAATGTAGAAATAGCACCAAGAAATATAACTATTTATGATATACAATTATTAGATGTAGATATAAAAGAAAAGAAGATATTATTTGAAGTTAGCTGTTCTAAAGGAACATATATAAGGTCATTATGTGAAGATATAGCTAAAAAACTAGGAACAATAGGTTATATGACAAAATTAAAAAGAACAAAAGTAGGAGATTTTAAAATAGAAGATTCTGTAAGTATAGAAGAATTTGAAAAAAATCCTACAAAATATATAATTCCACTAGAGAAAATTTTCAAGGAAAATGAAAGTATTTCTTTAACTGATAAAAAACTAGAGTTATTTTTAAATGGAGTAAAACTAAAAGAAAATAAACAAGATGGAGTATATAAAATATATAATAATAATCTTTTTATCGGGACAGGT
>OCPV01001059.1_pt1 | contig 16466 bp, 12 predicted proteins | sample 1538511 | NCBI WGS metagenome assembly OCPV01 (sample SAMN04571704, study PRJEB22368) | human gut metagenome | biome: human gut; material: stool | host: Homo sapiens | place: Luxembourg | collected 2012-08-30 | reverse complement strand
CCCGTTTCCGCTTGGCGTGGGGCACCTGCTGGCTGTACAGCCGCTGATTTTCCCGGTTCAGGCCTACCAGTGCCTCCGGGTTCCGGGCGGACACCGCCTGCACGATAGCGTCCGCCATCCGGCGGCTGCCGCCCCTTTCGAGCCGCAGCGTGATGCTGCGCCCGTCATAGGTCAGCAGCTCCACCACGGTGCGCTTTGCCCACAGCAGTTTTAGGTCGTGACGATAGACCCACAGCACATCCGCCAGGGGCAGAACGATGTTCTGCCGCCGCCCGTACAGGAACGCCGTGCTCACCAGCGCGTCAGAGCGCCGGTCACCCTCCAGATAGTGGAATTCGCTCTCCGCCCGTTCCAGCAGCTTTCCCTTTTTCAGATGCTTCAGCGTGCTGTTCAGTTGTGCGGTGTACGAGGCGGCGCTTACCAGCAGCACAAAGGCGGCCAGCCCGAGGAAGCTGGCGATGAGGGACCAAAAGCTGCTCCCCGTGTCCGGTGTCAGCTCGCTGTCGATGTAATAGTCGCCGTAGGTGTACACAAAGTCCTCGGCGGTCATGCCGACGGCGGCGGCAATATCGTCGATATATGCCTCCGGCGTCTCACAGATCACGCCCACCAGACGTACCGGTGCCGGCGCGGTGGTCTCCGTCAGCGGGATATAGACGGCCAGCTCCGAGGGCGCGGCCGTATCGTCCGGCACTGCGCCGTCACCGCTGTCGTCAGCATAGGTATAGTCCACAATGTCCGCATACCGTGCATATTCGGCGTCGCTCAGCTGCACCAGATAGCCGTATCCCTCCGTGTCCTCCGCCAGATAGAAGACCAGCTTGCGCCCGTCGCCCAGCGTCACCCGATAGGCCCAGGTGGTCATGTACTGCACGTCGATGTAGTTGTAGTCGCCCAGATAGATCTCGTCCCCGATGGGCACGGCCTCCGCTGCTGCGCTGTCCCGCTGCGCCAGCAGCCCCAGCACGATACACCCCGCCGTCAGCAGGGCCAGTATGCCGCCCACGATCCACCAGGCAGGGGAGTGTCTTACGTATCGGCGCATTTCCATATGTTGCCCCTCCAAATTTGTTGTGGTACGACATATTGTACCATATTCTGCCAGAATGTGCAATGTCATTTCCCATAAACGGCATAAAAAACGCACCCCGGGTCTGACCCAAGGTGCGCTTTTACTCACAGTGCCGCTGCGCCGATGATGCCCGCCTCATTGCCCCGCCGGGCACATTCAATGACCGGCGGTGTCCGGTCGTGCCCGCCGAAGCAGTTGGCCGCCACATACGCCCGTATGGGGGCCAGCAGTCTCTCGCCCTGGCGGCTGATGCCGCCGCCGATGAGCACCTTTTCCGGCCCCAGAATGTTCACCAGATCCGTGATGCCCGCCGCCACGTACACGCAGTAGCGGTCCACCACAGCCTGTGCCGCCGCGTCTCCGGCGGCCGCCGCGTCAAATACGTCCTTCCCGGTCAGCCCCTCACCGTATCCGGCCAGCAGGGACTCCGGCTGCGCCGCGGCCGCCCGCTTTCCCTGCCGTATCAGCGCTGTGGCGGAGGCATACGCCTCCCAGCAGCCCTTCCGTCCGCAGGTGCAGTCCTCGCCGTCCAGCACCAGCACGGTGTGGCCCACCTCCGCGCCGGTGCCGCCAACGCCCTCCAGCAGTTGGCCATCGGCCACGATGCCGCCGCCTACGCCGGTGCCCAGCGTGATGAGTATCATGTTCCGGCAGCCCACGGCCCCGCCGGCCACCGTCTCCGCCAGCGCGGCGCAGTTGGCGTCGTTGCTCAGATGACAGGGGAGCCCCAGCCGCGCCGTTACCATGCTGCATACCGGCACATTGAACCAGCCCAGGTTATAGGCCCGCACCACCACGCCGTTGGCGCTGTCGCAGGTCCCCGGCGAGCCGATGCCGACGGACGCGCAGTGCGCCGCCGTGATCCCGGCCTTCTCCATGGCCTTCTCCGCCGCGCGGCAGATGTCCGCGACAACGGCCTCCGCCGGGCGTTCCGCACCGGTGGGCAGGCTGACCTCCGCCACGATGTGCTGGCCCTCGTCCACCACGCCGGCGGCGATGTTGGTGCCGCCCAGATCAATGCCAATACGATACATATGCTGCCTCCTTACGCTTCCTGCTCCCACGCTTCGGGGAAATAAACGGGGCGGGCGTATCGCCCGCCCCAAGTGCGTCTCTGTCTCAGATATGGGTCACAAAATCGGTGTTCACCGCCACCGGCCGTGCGATGTCGGAGGACCGGATGCTGCCGAAGATGGTCCGCATGGTGGTCAGAGCCTCCTTGCCGGACACCTCCGGCTCCCGGTCATGGACCAGCGCGTCCACGAACTCGTCGATGACGCCGGAGTTGTGGGACGTTGTCTCGAAGGCGAAGCTGGTGCGGTTGCCCTCCAGGTCATTGATGATGATGGGGGCCGACGGCTCGCTGTAGATCATCATCAGGCCCTTGGTGCCGTACAGCACCGTGGACTGGCACTCGTGGCCATACACCGTCCAACTGGCCGCCATGGTGCCCAGTGCGCCGCCGGACATTTTCAGGATGCACAGGGCGTTGTCATCCACGCTGATGAGCTTGCCGTTGTCGTCACGCTTATTCAGGGTGACTACCTTGGCGGTGGTCTCGATGACCTTCTGCCCAAGCAGGTACTGGATCAGGTCCACCTTGTGGATGCCCATGTCGGACAGGGCGCCCATAGCCGCCTTGTTCTTGTCAAAGAACCACGTACCCTCCAGAGACCAGCCCTCGGGGCCGGAGTTGCCCAGAATGGTGCGGAAGGTGATCACATCGCCGATGATGCCGCTGTCCAGCATTTGCTTGGCCTTGCGGTGCACCGGGTCAAAACGCATGTTGTGGCCCACCATCAGGTGTCTGCCATTGCGCTCAGCGGCGGCCACCATGGACTCGCACTCCGCCAGCGTTACCGCCATGGGCTTCTCCACCAGCACGTGCTTGCCGGCGTACAGCGCAGCCGTGCAGATCTCCGCATGGCTGCGGTTTTCCACGCATATGGACACGGCGTCCACGTTGGGATCATCCACCAGCTCATAGAAGCTGTTGTATACCTTGCCGCCGTACTGCGCCGCCATCTCCTGCGCGCGCTCCATGTTCTTGTCGTAGAATGCGACGATCTCCGCATTGGGGTTGGCTGCATACTCAGGCAGATGGCGCACCTGTGCGATCTTGCCGCAGCCGATAATGCCGACTCGGATCATAAAAAGCGAACCTCCTCTGTCCGTCCTCAAACCGCCGGGCGCCCTGCGCTCCGACGTATGTTTCTGCCCCTATTGTACCAAAAGAAAACGGGAAAGAAAAGCCTTTTTTGCCAACTTTGCAAAATTTTTCACAAAATCTGCGCCGCGATGGTGAGGGCGCAGCCCTTTTGTGCCGTATAGTCCAGCGTTACGCCTGCCGGCAGGCTGAAGCGGCTCAGCGCCAGCAGCGGACCCTTGCCCGTCAGCTTGAACAGCGCCTCCTTGGCCGTCCATATCTCCCAGAACCGCTGGCAGTCGCCGTCGTCCCCGGACCGTATGTACGCCATCTCCTGCTCGCTGCATACCCGGCGCATGAACTTCTCCTGTGCCGAGCGTACCACCTCCACGTCCACGCCTACCGGCGCGTCCGCCGTTACGCATACCGCCCACGGGCCGGAGTGGCTCACGGATACATACACGCCATCCTTTTCCACGCTGGGCTTGCCCAGCTCGTCCCACTGAAGCGGCACGTCCTTCTCCGCGCAGCCCAGCGTCTGCGCAAGCATCCGCCGCGCCAGCAGCTCTCCGGCGATGGTGCGCTTCCGGTCGTCCTCACCGGCGATGTCGGCCACACGCCGCCGCCGCGTCTCATCCATCATGCCTATCACGGTCTGGGCCGCGTCCTCCGTCAGCTCCCGGATGTCAAACCACTGCAATTCCATATCCCGCGCCTCCCGCGTCATATTTTTCGCACCCATTGTATCACATCCTGCCGCGCCGCGCTACTGCTTTTTCGCCGCCGCAGGCTTTTCTCTGTACTTTCCGGTACTTCCACCCCTTGCCCAGGGGACGCGGCGGTGGTATACTATCCCCGTATCTGTAGTTTTCCATGAAAGGAGATGACGCCATGACCCGTGATGAGCTCCGCGCCAAGGCCAACGACCTGCCCCTGCTGCCCGGCGTCTATCTGATGATGGACAAGACCGGCCAGGTCATCTATGTGGGCAAGGCCAAAAAACTGAAAAACCGCGTCAGCCAGTATTTTCAGGACACCGCCAGCCACAACGAGAAAACGAAGATGATGGTGGCCCATGTGGACCGGTTCGACACCATTATCGTCCGATCGGAGTTCGAGGCCCTGGTGCTGGAGAACTCCCTCATCAAGCGCCATCAGCCCCGCTACAACATTCTGTTGAAGGACGACAAGGGCTATCCCTTCGTGCGGCTGGACAGCGGCGACTATCCCCGCTTTACCCTGGTGAACCGCACCGCCGACGACGGCGCGAAATACTACGGTCCCTTCGGCGGCCGGCACGAAACGCGCCTGGCGCTGGACGCGGTGTGCGCCGCCCTGCGCCTGCCCACCTGTTCCCGAAGGTTTCCCCGCGACATCGGCAAGGAGCGCCCCTGCCTGAACTTCCACATGGGCCGGTGTGACGGCTTCTGCCGCCCGGACGGCCCGGACGCGGCGGAATACAGCCGCCGCATGGCCCAGGCCACCGCCCTGCTGGAGGGCAAGCTGCGCGCCGTCACGACCCAGCTGACGGAACAGATGAACGCCGCGGCGGAGGACCTGGACTTCGAGACAGCCGCCGCCCTCCGCGACCGTGTACGGGCCCTGTCCGTGCTGACCAAGGACCAGCAAGTCATCGCCGGTATCTGCGCCGACACCGATGTCTGGGGCGCGTATACCAGCCCCGCCCGGTCCGGCTGCGCCATTCTCCACATTGAAGACGGCGATCTCCTGGCCCGGCAGACCGAGGTGTTCCCCGACGCTGCCGACAGCGAGAGCGCCCTGCTTTCCGCTGTGGTGCCCCAGTACTATCTGACCCGCCAGTCCCTGCCCCGTGAGATCCTGCTCCCAGCCGCCATCGAGGACGCTGACGCGCTCTCCGCCCTGCTGACGGAGCGCAGCGGCCACGCCGTGGCCCTCCGGGTCCCCCAGCGAGGTCAGCGCCGCGCGCTGCTGGACATCGCCCACCGCAACGCCCGGGAGGAGGTGGAGCGCGTTACCGACGCCGTACAGCGCATTAACGGCACCCTGCGCCTTTTGCAGGAAACGGCTCAGCTGCCGGTCCTGCCCCGGCGCATGGAGAGCTATGATATCTCCCACACCGGCGGCGCGGACCAGGTGGGCGGCATGGTGGTCTTTCAGGACGGCAAGCCGCTGAAGTCCGCCTACCGCCGCTTCCGTATCGAGTCCTGCGCCGGCGCCGACGACTACGGCGCCATGCGTGAGGTGCTCACCCGCCGGTTCCGGCGCTATCTGGACGGCGATGAAAAGTTCGCCCCCATGCCGGACCTGCTGCTGATCGACGGCGGTCAGGAGCACGCCCGCGTGGCCGAGCAGGTGCTGGCAGGCTGCGGATTGGATGTGCCTGTGCTGGGCATGGTCAAGGACGACCGCCACCGCACCCGTGCGCTCATCACCGCCCGGGGCCATGAGCTGGGCATACAGCAGACACCCGCCCTGTTTGCCCTTATCGGCACGGTGCAGGAGGAGGTACACCGGTTCGCCATCGCCTACCACCACCAGAAGCACACCCGTTCCGCCAAGCGCTCGCAGCTGGACGGTATCCCCGGTGTGGGCGAGGCGCGGAAGAAGCGGCTCCTGCAGCACTTTGGCACCGTCACCGCGGTAAAAAACGCCGCGCTCGAGCAGCTCTCCGCTGTGGTGCCGGAGACGGCCGCCCGGGCGGTATATGAGAAGTTCCACGGATAAAAAAGTGCCCCCGGCAGAGCCGGTGGTACGTCGTACGCAAAAGAAAAGAGAGACGGCGAAGCCGTCTCTCTTTCATTGTGTTTACTCGTCCAGGTTCTCGATCAGCTCAGCCAGCGCATCCACAGCTTCCTTCTCATCGCTGCCGTCCGCGATCAGTGTCACTGTGGTGTCCTTCATAATGCCCAGGCTCAGCACGCCCAGCAGGCTCTTTGCGTTGACGCGGCGTTCTTCTTTTTCTACCCAGATGCCGCTTTTGAACTCGTTGGCTTTCTGAATGAAATAGGTCGCGGGTCTGGCGTGCAGACCGACCTCATTTTTCACCGTGATCTCCCGTGTATACATGAACCAGCACTCCTTACGCACATTTTTACTCTCGCGCCAGAGGGTGCAGCGCGCAGAAACTAACCCTCACCATTTCCTATTATACTGGATTACGGCAGGATTGCAATGGGCATTGATACGAAAATCCCGCGATTTGCTCTATAATTCCCACTGCAATTTGTGAAAAATGATGTATCTTGCAGACAAATTCCGGTATTTGTCCAATCGAAAGCTCACATCCTGGCCTCTGCCCAGTCGCTGAGCTGCTCCAAAATGGGCAGCAGTGCCCGGCAGCTGTCCGTGGGGCTGTATTCCACCCGCACCGGCACCTCCAGATACTCCCGCCGTGTCACTAGCCCATCGCGCTCCAGCTCCCGCAGGGCCGAGGCCAGCACCGTGTTGGAGATGCCGTCCAGCTTGCTCCGCAGGGCGTTGTAGCGGATGGCCCCGGCGTTGGCCACGGCGCACAGGATCTGCACCTTCCACTTGCCGCCGATCAGCTGCATGGCGTGGTGCAGCGGACATTTCTCCATACAGGGACAGTCGTAGTGGCTTTGCGGCATGGCCTGTGACATGGTAAGCCCCTCCTTACTTGCCCATAAAAATCTGCGCTCTTGCATTTCTCCAAAGCTATGGTATCATTATAGCAGGTAAGAAAACCGGAGTAAATAGCATGAGGAGAAAATCACAGCCATGAATATCTATCTTCAGGGGCTGACCATGGGTCTGGCCTACGTGGCGCCCATCGGCCTGCAAAACCTGTTCGTCATCAACAGTGCCCTGACGCAGAAGCGCAGCCGCGTTTACATCACCGCGCTCATTGTCATTTTCTGGGACATCTCTTTGGGTGTGGCCTGTTTTCTGGGCGCCGGCGCACTGATGCAGGCGCTGCCCTGGCTGCAAAAGGTCATCCTGGGGCTGGGCAGTCTGATCGTCATCTATATCGGCATCGGCCTGCTGCGGTCCAAGGCCAGTCTGGAGGGCGGCCGGGACGTGAACGTGCCCATATGGAAGCTGGCAGGTTCCGCTTTCGTGGTCACCTGGCTGAACCCTCAGGCCATCATCGACGGCACCATGATGCTGGGCGCCTTCCGGGCCACCCTGACCAACGGCGGTGATCTGTTCTTCATCTGCGGCTTCGGCTCCGCCTCGGTGATCTGGTTCCTGACGCTGTCCACGGTCGTCTCCCTGCTGGGTAGTAAGTTCAACGAGAAGGTGCTGAACATCATCAACAAGGTCTGTGGTGCCGTCATCATCTTCTATGGCGGCAAGCTTCTGTGGAATTTTGTCCAGATGATGGGTTGGCTGTAAAACACTTCACAAATCACGTCCTTTCTGTTACAATAAGGCAGAAAGGGCGTGATCTTTTTATGGAACAGAACTACCGGCTCACCATCGCCTACGACGGCTCCCGCTTCTTCGGCTGGGAGCGCCAGCCGGACAAGGATACCATCCAGGGCAAGCTGGAGGCCGTGCTGGGCACGCTGCAGGGCCATCCGGTGAACGTCATCGGCGCGGGCCGCACCGACGCCGGTGTTCACGCCCGGGCCATGACCGCCAGCGTGGTGCTGGACGTGACGGAGACGCCCGACGCCCTCCGCGACTATCTGAACCGCTATCTCCCCGACGCCATCGCTGTCCGGGAGGTCAAGGAGGCCGCGCCCCGTTTCCACGCCCGCTATAACGCCCTGGGCAAGACCTACCGCTACACCTGCCACACCGGGCCGGTGAAGCCGGTGTTTGACCGGAAGTACGTCACCCTGCTGGACTACGACCCGGATGTGGAGAAAATGCGTCAGGCGGCGGCCTATCTGCTGGGTGAAAACGACTTCGCCAGCTTCTGCGGCAATCCGCGCATGAAGAAGTCCACCGTCCGCCTGGTGGACCACATCGCTATCGAGCGCCGGAAGGACCGGGTGGTCTTCACCTTCCACGGTACCGGCTTTTTGCAGAACATGGTCCGCATCATGGTGGGAACCCTGTTGGAGGTGGGCCGCGGCTACTGGACGCCGGAGCAGGTGCGTGACATCCTGGCCGCCAAAGACCGCAAGCAGGCGGGCCCCACCGCGCCGCCGGAGGGCCTGTGCCTGATGAAGGTGGATTATTGAGCAAAAAGCATCCGGGCGCTATCCCGGATGCTTTTGCTGCGTAAAAATGACCTAAGCCTTGGCTTAGGTCATTTTTGTTACATGTTGTGGATATCGTCCAGCAGATCGTCCAGCGACATGGTCCGCACCTCGTCCTCGTCGGCCTGGGTGGGCTCGTCCTGGGCGGAGCGCTCTGCGGTCGCCGGCTCCTCCGTCGGCGCGGCGGATGTCACGGGATCTGCCGGGGTCTTGTCGGGGATGGCGGCAGGCTCGCTGTCGCTGCTCTCCTCGCGGGGCACCAGACGGGGCACCCGTGCCGTGTGCCGTTCCTCGGGGATCAGGGGCTTCGCCGGGGTCCGCGGCGGTTCGTCGTCGTATTCCTCGTCATCGCCGCCGCCCGTGTGGCCGCGGCCGATCAGGAAGCCCAGCAGGAACAGCACCGTCACCAGCAGCACCGCCGCCGCGATGGCCACATACACGGTCTTGACCTCGCCGATCAGCGGCATCGCAATGGTCCCGGGGATCTCCAGCGGCGGTACCTCGGGGATGGTGGCCGGGTCGATGACCTCCACCGTGGGGACAATACCGGTATAGGCCGGCATCCGCAGCACATGGATGGTATAGTTCTGCTTGGTCTTGCCGTCCTCGGCGGTTCCGGTAACCGTGAGCACAGTCTCCGCCTCCGTGGCGGACAGCCGCACCTCGCCGGTGCCGGTGATGCCCTGGGCCTTTTCGTCCTTTGCCGTGGCGGCGATGGTCACCTGCTTCGTCTCATAGGGGACGTAGGCGATGTAATCCGTCACCGTGGGCGTGAACGCCGGAGACAGCGTGGCGCCCTCCAGCGTCAGGGCGGCGATGGACGCGTCGGTGGAGGCCTTGTAGTTGGGGTCCTGCTGGCGTGTGGCATCGATGGTATAGCTCTTGGTGGCGCCGTTGGCCGCCGTGACCTTGATGGTCACGGTGTTGACGCCCACCGCCAGCTCATTGCCGCTGACAGACACCGTAGCGCTGTTGTCGGCCTTTTTGTAGTTCAGGTCCAGTTTTTCCACTGCGAAAGGCACCGTGCAGGTGTAGTACGTGGTGCTGCTGGAGAAGGAGGGGCTCAGCGTGGCGTTGGAGCAGCTCAGCGAACTGAGGCTGCAGTTGCCGCTGGGTGCCGCGCCCACCTTGCCGGACCAGCTGGCGCTGTCCAGACTGGTGTCGCTGTTGCCGTCGGACACCACGATGTTGGAGAACGTGGCGGTCAGGGCGTCGCCCTCCTTGGCGCTGCCGGACACCTTCATCTTGATGGTGACCAGTCCGCCGCTGGAGCTGGACGTGCCGTAAACGCTGAACTTGTTGTTGTTGACCACGATGCTCCATCCGCTGACGGAGCAGTTGTAGTTGGTGAAGGACAAATTGCCGCTGTAGCTCAGGTCGGCGGTCAGACCGTAGACCTTGTTGGGCACGGACAGCGTCAGTGTGACGGTGTCGCCTGCCTGCGGGGCGGCAGTGCCGGTCAGCGTCGCTCCGGCGGCGTGGGCCTGCACGGGCAGCAGCGTGATCACCAGCAGCAGCGTCAGCAGCGCGGAGGCCGCGGCGCGGAACAGTTTGTTTTTCATAGGATGTTTCCTCCTCAGCCGATGGTGCGCTGGCCCACGGTGACCTGGGCGGCCTGCACCACGTCGGTGATGGTGACCTTGCCGTCACCGTTGATATCGGCCGCCTTGGCGTAGGCGCCGGACAGGCTGCCGGAGCCCACCACGGACTTCTGCAGCTTGACCACGTCGGTGATGGTGATCTTGCCGTCGCCGCTGACGTCGCCGGTGACCACGATAGTCACGGTGGCGGAACTGCTGACAGCGGTCATGCCGGTACCCACGAGGCCGGATGTCACCTTGGTGCTGCCGCTATAGATGGTGTAGCCCGCACGGTTCATTGCGGAGACAGACGTGCTGGGCGATACGCCGGTCAGATAGTTGCCGGAGGGCTTGGGCGTGTTCGTACCGGTGTTTCCGCCGGTACTCCCGCCGGTGTTGCCGCTGTTGGCCGTCTTGGTAAACACGGCGGTGTAGGTCACGTCGGCGTCGGGCATGACGGTGCCGCTGGTATAGCGCTTGCCGCTGGCATCCGCCCAATAATCGAAGCTGTACACGTACTTGCTGTCAGCCTGCATGACCGGATTCGTTGCAGGCAGCGTAATAATGTCGTTCTGGGCCAGCTTGTAGGAATCCCACACAGCGCCCTGGGACATGAACTTCACGGTGTGCAGCGTACCGAACTTGGCCGTAACGGTGTGGTTCTTGGGTGCCACAGGCGTGCTCTGGGATATCTCACGGTCATTGTAGAACCAGCCCTGGAAGCCCTTTTCGTCCACTTCAGGCAGCGCACCGTAGGGCTGCGCCTCTTTATAGGTGCGCGTTCCCACGGTTTTGCCGTTGACCACGAAGGTCACCGTGTAGGTGTTGTTGGGGGCCTCGGGCGTGGTGGTCGTGGCCGCGCCCACGGTGAAGGTGGTATCCAGCAGTGTCACAGTGCTGCCGCTATCGGTGGTGCCGGTAATGGTGAGATTATACTTCCCGGCGGCGAGCGCACTGAACTTCAGGTTCTCATCCAGCTTCCACAGGTCGAACCACTTGGCATTGATGCCGCTGCGGCTGGCGTAGGTAGGCGCTGTCCCGGTAGCTGTGTTGGTGACCACCGCTTTTACGGTGCTGATGTTTTGGGTGCAGGTGACGATACCGCGCAGGGGGAAGGAGGAGTTGCCCTGGGTCAGGTTGTGGACGATGCTCTTGCCGGTTTCGTCCTTCTCCGCCTTCTGGGGATAGAACAGACCGATGGTGTTCCAGGCGTCCTGTCCGGCCGCGGGCTTCATGGTCACAACAGCGGCGGTCTGGCTCTCCTTGCTCAAACCGACCTTATAGGCGGTGACAGTGGTGTTTGCAGCCTTAGCCTTCAGGTCTTCTCTTACCATGTCGGCCACGACTTCCTTTTCGATATCCTCGAGTTTTTTACCTGCAAAAATTTCGAGGAGCTTCTGCATCTCGTCATCCGTAAAGTCGGGGATATCCTCGGGTTTTGTCTCTTCACTTACAGCGGCAAGCGCCTTTATCCTTGTGATAAAGTCTTGCTTCGCGGTTTCATCCATAGTGTCGCCGAGCCCATCATTTACCATTTTGATGACCTCGTCATCCTTCTTGCCGTCAAGATTTGCCGCCATGAGGGTAATTATTTTCTTCGTCAGCGCGTCCACGTAGGCCTGCGCTACCTCACTGACAAGTTTTCCTGTTTCCTCGTCAGCGCCTTTCGCAAGTTCGCTTTCGATCTCCGCCCGCTTTGCCGTGATCTCTTCTTCCGTAGGCTCCGTGCGGGCGTTGGGATCAGCGACCTGTGTCTGGCTGACCGTGATGGTCAGGTAATTGCCGGTGCCCACGTTGCACAGTATGTAGCCGTTGTTGCTGCCGGTCAGTGTCCAGAACTGTCTGCTGTCGGCGGCGGCGTTTTGCAGCATCAGTGCGCCGTCAACGACCGCCAGACGCTTGCCATCCGTGGTGGCCATGGTGTATTTGTCGGAATTGTAGTAGGTCAGGATCAGCTGAGAGGCCTTCTCCTCGGCCACCAGGTCAGTGCTGCCTACGCTGTAGCTGAAGGTCCTGCCGTCGGAGTTATAGCACAGGGTGTATTTGCCCTCCAGGTGGGAGGTGGTGTTCTGATAGCGCATGACCAGCGCATCGGCAGGCTCGTTGATGTGCAGGCGGCTGTATACCGAGGACTGCACATCGCCGTCCGCTGCGCTGTAATAGGCCATGGAACGGTTCTTCACGCCATAGCGGTCAGACAGCTGGGTCTGCATATCCCGATACTTGGGGATATCCTCCGCCAGCTTGCTGCACTCAGTGTAGATGGCCTCGATCAGCTCCGCCTCGCTCTGCATCTTGAAGCCGCCCAGCCGGTTGTCGATGGCGCGGGTGACCACGTTATAAGCGCCGTCCACGCCATGCTGGACGCTGCGGCTCCACAGGACGTTCTTCAGGGCGATGGAGTAGTCGTTCAGGTTCAGGGAAGGGTATTTGCTTTGCAGGCGGCTGATCAGGGTCGAGTAGCGCTCGGTACCCCAGTACTCTGTCTGGGCGTTGGCAAACTCACCCTTGTTGACGCCGTGGCCCAGCTCCCTCCAGGCACTTTCAAAGTTGGGGCCGTAGCCTGCTGCGGCTGCGCCGCTGGTGTTCTCGCCGTAGGCCTTATCCAGCGTGGCCGCGAAGCCATTGTATATAGCATTGCCCTGGTAGTTCCGCAGCCAGGTGCGGAACGCGTCCAGCGTTCCCGCCTTGCTGGAGAACATATACAGGCCGAAGGACGTGCCGCCAGGGTCGCCGGGTACGGTGGAAACAGCGCCCGGGTCAGCGTCCGCGCCCGTCTCATAATATTGGCTCAGTGCGCCCAGGTCCTTCAGGCTGCTCCAGTTCTTACTGGCAGCCAGCAGTATGGTGGTCGCGCAGCTCACCGCCATCACCGCCGCCAGGATCAATGCCATTCCCCGTTTCGTCCTTTTCATGTCGATACACCCTGCCTTATCTCTAAGTTGTATGGGAAGCGCCGGCGGCGGGAAAGCTCCTCCGCCGATTTACATAACAATAGTCATGTGTAGTATACCATCGGTCTGCGTCGTTGTCTACCAAAAAAACGAGAAAAACACAAAAAATATGAAAATTTTGTCACCGGCGCCACAAGATTTGGGTGGATTTATGGCGCGAAATGGCGTATAATGGCCGCAGGCTGACAAAAATACGCAAGGAGAAATCAATTTATGTCAACGAATACGAAAAAGAAACACGGTACCGGCGCGGCGGTGGTACTCATCGTGCTGTGCCTGCTGGCGCTGGGCACGCTGGGATATATTATCTGGCGGCAGTTTAATCCCGTGGTGCCGGAGACGGCGGCGGGCTATGTGGCCGCCGCCGGGACCACCGCCCCTGTGTATGACGAAAACGGAGCCCAGCTGGGTTCCCTGGTCCGCGGCGCGGAGGTACAGTACGTTGCTGAGGACGCCGAGGACGGCGCGGACCGCGTCCGCGTGGTCAACGGCGAGGGCTATGCCTATCTGGACGCGGCCAACCTGACCGCGGATTACAGCAGCGCGGTGCTGACGGAGACGGTGTACGCCCTGCGGGGCATGAGCCTGACGGATGAGACGGGCGCGGTCCCCGGCTGCGCGGTGGAAAAGGGCATGGCGCTGACCGTCACCGGCTTTGACGGCCTGGACGAAAACGGCGAGGTCCTGCGCTGGGCCGTCAGCTGTGACCGGGGCGAAGGGTACATCGACAACGCCAACGTCCGCATGACGGAGGAGGAAGCGCTGGCGCAGTATGACGACGCGCTCTACCAGCGCCACGCCGCGCGGGGCGACGCCTGGGGCGGCGGCGACGCGGCCGACCTGGACTACTACCCCACGGAGAAGCCGGTCTTTACCGACAACGTCATGCCCGACGAGGTGCGGGCCCTGTACCTGAATGGCAGCGCCATTCAGTACGCGGACAGCTATATCCGGCTGGCCCAGGGGACGGGCATCAATGCCTTTGTGGTGGACATCGTGGACGGCACGGCTGTGTCCTACGCCTCCCCGGTCATGCAGCAGTACAGCCCGTCCGCCTACGCCGCGGCTCAGGACACTATGGAGGGCTTCAAGGCCAACGTGCAGAAGCTCCGCGACGCCGGCTACTACGTCATCGGCCGTATCACGGTGTTCAATGACGCCCACCTGGCCGCCGACCACCCGGAGTACGTCATCTCCGACCTGAACGGCACGCCCCTGAAGATCAGCTCCATGTACTGGCCCAGCGCCTACAACCGCACCGTGTGGCAGTACAAGGTGGAGCTGGCGTTGGAGGCCGCGGCGCTGGGCTTCAACGAGATCCAGTTTGACTACATCCGCTTCCCCGACGGCGCGTATAAGTACGAGCAGGCCGGTACCATCGACTACAAGAACACCTACGGTGAGAGCAAGGCCCAGGCGGTCCAGCGGTTTCTGATCTACGCCGCGCAGCGGCTGCATGACGCCGGGTACTACATCTCCGGCGATGTGTTCGGCGAGTGCGCCAACGCCTACGTCACCGCCTGCGGCCAGTACTGGCCGGCCATCAGCTCCGTGGTGGACGCCATCTCCGGTATGCCCTACCCGGACCATTACAGCGCACAGGGCGACTATAAGCCCTGGGAGCACCCCTATACCACGGTCCACAACTTCGGCGAGAGCGCCATGGCCCGCCAGAGCGAGACGGCGTCTCCCGCCGCGGTACGCACATGGATACAGTGCTACAACGCCATCCGCGAGCCGTATAACCACTACGGCGCGGCGGAGCTGGCCGACGAGGTCCGGGCCCTCCGCGACGCCGGGTGCACCGGCGGCTTTATGACCTGGAACGGCGCGTCCGACATCGACAAATACGCCGAGGTCATCTCCGCCCTGAGCTGATATGAATGCAAAAAAGAAAGCCCGCATGGGCTTTCTTTTTTGCTTATTGCGCTTCCATGGCTTTCTGGGCAAAGCTGTTGTCCACCAGCTTGTCGAAATCCACCCACTGGTCCTTCTCCAGCTCGCCGGCCTCGGTCATCACCGTCTCCAGCCGTTCCAGCGCCGAGCGCGCCATCATCGGCCCCGCGTTCCATGCATCGATCTGCCGGTGCCGGGCGGTAACGGCCTCCAGGGTATCCAGGTCCGTATCCGGGAACTGGTCGATGATGGCCTCCGCCACCTCCCGGTCTGTGTGGTCCACGATCCACTGCTGCGCCCGCGCGATGGCGTTGGCAAAGCCCTGAATGACCTCCGGATGCGCCGTCATATAACTCTGACTGGCGAAATAGGCGGTGTAGGGGATCTCTCCGGACTCCTCGCCGATGGAGCAGAGGATATACCCGTGTCCGGCGCGCTCTACCTCCGTGGCGGTGGGCTCAAACAGCGTCACATAGTCCCCCTGTCCGCCGGTGAAGGCCCCGGCCATCATGTTGAACTGCACCGAGGTGTCCACCACCGCGTCCTCCTGGGGTACGATGCCGTGCTGCTTGAGGACGTATTCCAGCGTCATCTCCGGCACGCCGCCCTTGCGCCCGCCGATGATGGTCTTGCCCTTCAGGTCGTTCCAGTCGAAGGCCTCGTCGCTGCGGCCTACCAGGAACGAGCCGTCCCGCTTGGTCAGCTGGGCGAAGATCACCGGCAGATCGTCCTTGCCCTGCGCGTGGATATAGATGCAGCTCTCCGGCCCGGCCAGGCCGATGTCCGCGCCGCCGGATACCACGGCGGTCATCACCTTGTCGGCGCCGCCGCCGTTGCTCAGCTCGATGTCCAGCCCCTCGTCGGCGAAGAACCCCTGGCTCATAGCCACGTACTGCGGTGCGTAGAACACCGAGTGCGTCACCTCGCTGAGCCGGACCGTGACATTTTTCGCCTCCGTGCCGGCGGTATCGCCGGTATCGGTCCCCGCGCCGCAGCCGGTCAGCAGGCTGAGCGACAGCAGCGCGGCCATACAAATGCAGATAAGTTGTTTTTTCATGCACGTACCCCCCATAGATGATTTAAGAATGCTTCTGCCCGCAGCACCAGCAGGTACATCCCCACCGCCGCCAGCCCCAGCACCAGCACGCTGGCCATGACCAGGTCCATGTTGAATACCTGGGAGCCGTAGACGATGAGATACCCCAGCCCGGCCCGGGATACCAGGAACTCGCCCATGATGACGCCCACCCACGAGAGGCCCACATTCACCTTCAGTGTGGAGAACAGCGTGGGGCAGTTGGCCGGGAACACCAGCAGCCACAGGATCTGGCGCTTGTCAGCGCCCAGCGTCCGCATCAGCCGCAGCTTCTCCGGGTCGGTGGTGCGGAAGCCGGTGTACATACTCAGGATGGTGACGATGAGTGAAATGGCCAGCGTCATGGTGACGATGGCCCCCATGCCCGCGCCCATCCACACGATGAAGATGGGCCCCAGGGCCGTTTTCGGCAGTGCGTTCAGCACCACCAGGTACGGGTCCAGAATGCGGGCGGCGGTGTCCGACCACCACATGGCCACGGCGATGGCCGTGCCCAGCACTGTCCCGGCGGTAAAGCCCAGCACCGTCTCACCGATGGACACCGCCGCGTGGTGCCACAGCTCGCCGGA